>Ga0209686_1000008_pt1 | contig 103302 bp, 85 predicted proteins | sample GraSoiAngelo_126_FD_185883 | JGI IMG/M metagenome (GOLD analysis project Ga0209686, IMG submission 185883) | Grasslands soil microbial communities from the Angelo Coastal Reserve, California, USA - 14_0927_09_20cm (SPAdes) (version 2) | ecosystem: Environmental > Terrestrial > Soil > Grasslands...
CAGAACGTTCATCATCATACTCGAGCAGGAAACGGTCGACCTCGAGCGTTCCAAACATTTTCTCCGCAATTGCATCGTAGCCGCCTTCCGCGTACCAATGGCTGCGATTGTTGCCACGGCAGAGATGAATAGCGAGCATTACGCCTGGACGCCGCGCGGCCTTGAAGCAGGCGTTATCGGCTTTGATCGCTTCGTCGAGAGCCGCTTCCGGGTTCATCTTTAGTTCCGTGCGAATCCACTCGCGCCATTTGGGATCCATGTAATAGCTGTAGCGCGGCGCATCAATCTGAATGTAGCTCACGCCTTCTGAAGACAGCTTGGAAAGATCGTTCTTCATGATTTCCACGATGTCCCAGAGCAGCTCGGAATGATTTTTGTAGACTTTGTCGGTGACGCCGGATTTGAACGAGATGGCCGGGAATTGCGTCGCGCTCGGAAGAGTCATCTTGATGGCTGCCGTGCAGTTCTTTCTCAGGAAAGGCAGCTCATGTCCGGTGAGCGGCCGGGTTTGGCGCAGCTTCCTGGTTACAATGCCTGTCACGCTCGCGACCGGAGCGGCTTCCTTTTCCCCAGCTTTCCACTCTCTTGGCACCGCATCGCTCATATCGAAGCCTTCCACAGCGTCGGTAAAATCACTCATAAAATTGCGCCGGCGCAGTTCGCCATCCGTGGCAAGCGCAAAGCCTAGCTCTTTCTGTTTGTCGAGGACGCGCTGTATGTGCATATCCTCAAGGCTGCGCAACTGCTCTGCATCTAGTGGCGTATTGTTCCGGGCTTCGAGCAGTTCCGCGGGCCGCAAAAAGCTTCCCACGTGATCGGCGCGAAATTGGGCTGACATTTTTCCCTCACCTCCTGCGAAAGCGCATCATACAAAATATCGATCTCCGTTTCACCCAGTCAAACAGGCAAGAATCAAAGGGAACCCTTGCGTAACCCGCTTTCCTGGGCTTGCGGTCAAGGAACAAAGCCAGCATTTGAATGGCTTATTCATGGTTGGTACCCTTACTGGTAGTTGAGATTTCTGTTGAGCCCACTGCTGGGCTCGATTGACACCGAGATACAAGGAGAGTAAGCATGTCCCAGGCCGGAAGAAAATCCGGCGCGCGACTCCCACCGCTCCGTGCTGGAGGTTCTGACGAATGGCTGGGCTCGTTGTGGTTTCCTTTTGCTCGGCGCAAGCTCCTGCCAGCGACAAGCGTGTCATTGCGACAGCAATTGAACAACGAGGAGTGTCGGCGAAGAGCCCGAGGTTGATGGGCCCAGTATGACCGAAACCAAATCTTTCTATGGCTGGAAACTGGTCGGCATCCTCTGGTTTCTTGATTTTCTCAACATGGGATTCCCCTACTACGGGGGAACCGTCGTCAACACGTACATGCGAAATGACATCGTCATGAGCCGCAGTATGTACGGACTCGGATTCACGCTGCTGAATCTCTTTGTGGGCCTTCCTTCCTTGTTGGTTGCAGCCGCGATTCTTCGTTGCGGCATCCGCTGGACCTTTGCGCTTGGTTCTTCTCTAATTCTCGCTGGAGCTCTGTGGCTCTCTTTGGTCGCGACGCGGCCGTGGCATTACCTTTTGGGCTTTGGAGTGCTCGCCGGAACGGGAATCAGCTTTGGCACCATCGTTCCCGCGGCCACTGCCGTCACCCGCTGGTTCGTGCGCTACCGCGGCAGGGCCATGGCGGTAACGCTGAGCGCCTCGGGATTCGCGGGCTTCTTCGGGGCGCCTCTCATCAACCACATCTTGGCCGCCACCGGGGGAAACTGGCGCCTCGCTTGGCTCGTTGTGTCCGGGGTCACCATTCTGTCTGGCATCCTGGCCTTGCTCTTCGTGAAGGAACGCCCGGAAGACTTGGGCCAAGTTGCCGACGGCCGCATTATCCCGAACAGGTCCGTCAGCCCCATAGCTGCTTCTTCGCTGGTTACGACATTCCCGTGGACCACGCGCCAGGCGTACGGCACCCCCGCTTATTGGATGATCGTCATCGGCGGCATCGCTTCGCAGTTCCCATTCTTTTTTTTCGTCGCCCACGGGCTCTTGCACCTCAAAGGGGCGGGCATTTCATCCGGCGATGCCGCCTGGGCAATGGGTTTACTTAGCATTGCCGCCGTAGGCGGCCGTTTGATCGGCGGATGGCTGATGGACCGCTTCACTGCGCGCTTGGCTTTTGCGTTAGGGCTAGGCTGCTACCTGATTGGCTCCGCCCTGGCGCTCCATGTTAGTCCAAACGCGCTGTGGATCGCTTTCCTGGCAGCCATTTTTTACGGCACGGCATTCGGCTGGACCTTCATCTGCTTGAACACTTCCACAGCGCACTTTTACGGCCCCGCGGCTTTCCCCACGCTGAATGGCACGGCAATCCTCCTCACGGCGGTTTTCTGCTCACCCGCAGGCTTCATCGGTGGAAAGCTGTTCGACCTTTACGCAAGCTACACGGCGGCCTTCGAAATCAATATGATCCTTGCTGGTGGAGGAATCGTTGCGCTGCTCTTCGCCACCATGCCATCTCCCCCGGAACGCGCCGCAAAAATCCCTGACGCCGAAGTTGCACCTGCGAGTTGAGGGAGCCTTCCCGAAACCGGGAGTTGCTACGCATGAAACAAGAGATCGAGCTACTTGCATCCTATTGGACCCTTGCCGGCGAAGCTGAGCCTCACTCTGACCGCGAATATAGCGCTTTCGAATTCCGCGATCGCGTGGAAGCCGCCGCGAGAGCGGGTTTCAAAGGCTTTGGCATCTGGCATGCCGATTTGTATCACACATTGGAAAGCAGAAGCCTCGAGGAGATGAAGCAAATCCTCGACGATAACGGCATGAAACATATCGAGCTCGAGTTTCTGCGCGATTGGTTTCGTGACGGCGAAGAAAAGAAACAATCCGATCTCGAGAAGAAAAAACTTTTCGAAGCCGCCCGTGTTCTCAACGCCCACCACCTCAAGGTCGGCGATTTCGAGCGCAAAATCACCCCCATGCCGCGTCTGATTGAATCTTTCGCCGCCTTGTGTGCGGACGCCGCGGAGCAAGGAATCACTATCGGCTTCGAAGTCATGCCTTTCGCCATGATCGATACGCTCAAAGACTCCCTCACCATGATTGAAGGGGCGGGCGCAAGAAACGGCGGCATCATTCTCGACCTCTGGCACATTGCGAAAATGCGCGTCTCTTACGAAGAGCTATCCCGCATCCCTGCGACATCTCTTGTCAGCGTGGAACTTAACGACGGCACGTTCGAAGCGCCTTGGAACCTGCACGAAGACACGATCAATCACCGGCGGTTTTGCGGCGAAGGCGAATTCGACGTGAAGGGCTTTATCAATGCCGTGCAGAAAGCGGGTTACACAGGTCCGTTTGGAATCGAAGTTCTCTCGCAGGAACTTCGTCAAAAATCTTTGGAAGAAATCGTCACGAGAGCCTTCCAAACCACCATCGCTCAATTCCGCAGCTAGACCAACTCCCTCCGTCTCGCCAACCTCTAGCGGTTCTCCGCGTTTATCTCCGCCGCGGATTGATTTGCGCGAAAAATCACGTACGCGCGAATCGCTTCGGCGTCTGGCTTCGAAAGCTCTTTGGAGAACGAAACCATGCCGAAAGATTTCAGCGAGCCGCCAAGGATCACCTCCTCCCACCGGGCGTTCTTCAGCGCCCCGGAATAGCGCAGATCGGGCAGCACACCACCGCTTACGCCCACATCGCCGTGACAACCGGAGCAGTAACGCTGGTAAAGTTCCTCGCCTTTTCGCACGACCGCTGTGCTCGCTGTCGGGCGCGGCGGCTTTAATTGCGGTTGCGCAGCCTGTGGCAGCGGCGGCAGGCTCTGCTCGCCATCCAATTTAAAAGCCAGCACGCGGCTGACGTTCTGTGCTCTTCCGGATTTCAGCGCAATTTCTCCGCCCGCTAAAGGAAATACGCCTCCCCAGCCAACGACCACAGCAACGAACTGTTCTCCGCCAACGGTATACGTGACGGGCGCGGCTACGACTCCGCTCTGCGCGTCAGCCGACCAGAGCTTCTCACCGGTCGTGGCGCGATACGCTTCGAGATTTCCTTGCGCCGTGCCTTCAAAAACAAGACTCCCTGCTGTCGAAAGAACTCCGCCGTTCACAGGACTCGTCCGTTCCACGCGCCAAACTTCTTTCTGCTGCACGGGATCCCACGCCGAGAGGTGACCCTTGATGCTGTTGAGGATGTTCCTCTTGACCTCCGGCTGCTGCGGCAAGCCGGCTGCGACAAAATCAGTCGCCGTATTAATCGCCAATTCCTTTTCTTGGAAATGCTCATCGGACTTGTAGAAGAAACCTGCGTCCTGCACAGGAAAGTAGACCAATCCTGTCATCGGACTGTACGACATCGAGTGCCAGCTATGCCCGCCCAGCGGACCTGGCGCCATTGCGACTCCCTTGTCTCCCTTCTTATACCGCGCACCCGCGCGCTCGATGGGGCGCCCTGTCTTCAAATCGATTCCGTCTGCCCACTTGACCTCCGTGTACGGCCTCGCGGAAATCACTTCGCCCGTCGCGCGATCCAGCACGTAGAAGAATCCGTTTTTTGGCGCATGCAGCAACACTTTTCGCGCAGCGCCGCCAATCGAGAGATCCGCGAGAACGATCTGCTCCGCCGAATCGAAGTCCCAAGTATCGCCTGGCGTTTCCTGATAATGCCAGGCGTATTCGCCTGTGTCTGGTTTGACCGCCACCACCGAAGAAGTGAAAAGGTTGTCCCCGCCCTTCGGGCTTCGCGCGCTCTGGTCCCAGAAAGTTCCGTTGCCAGTGCCGAAATACAGCAAATCCAGGTCCGGATCGTGGGCCATCGATTCCCAAACCGTTCCTCCGCCACCGAGCTTCCACCAGGTTCCCGTCCAAGTCTTCACAGCCTTTTCGAGGATTGGCGCTTCGAACGGCTCCGCCGGATCGCCCGGCACGGTGTAGAAGCGCCACGCCAATTTCCCGGTTTCCGCATCGTACGCAGAAATGTAACCCCGCACTCCCATTTCCGCTCCGCCGTTTCCGATCAGCACTTTGCCTTTCACAACGCGCGGCGCGCCCGTGATCGTGTACCGAAATTCTCGGTCAATCGTCAGTGTTTCCCACACCACCTTTCCCGTCGCGGCGTCCAGCGCCACAAGACGTCCGTCCAAACTGCCGACAAAAACTTTTCCCTGCCAAACCGCCACGCCGCGATTCACGACGTCGCAGCACGCATTCACCGCCCACTCCGGCGGAACCTTGGGATCGTAAGACCAAAGCTTCTCCCCGGTTGCTGCTTTCACCGCAAAAACCTTGCTCCAAGCCGTCGTGAAGTACATCACGCCGTCGACGACGATGGGCGTCGATTCCTGACCACGCCGCACGTCGAGGTCCACGTACCACGCCAGTCCGAGCCGCCCCACGTTTTGATCATCGATCTGCTTCAGTGGACTAAAGCGCTGCTCACTGTATGTCCGCCCATGGCTCATCCAGTTCCCCGGCTCTTTGTCCGCATGCAGGATTCGTTCGCTGTCTACACTGGCCGGAGATTTCGCCGCTCCTCGCGAATCGCCAGCTCCTAATTTCGAATGGCAGCCCGCAACGCTCAACAGCGTAAGGCCAATCATAACAACCGAAAATTCTCTTCGACTCATGCTCTCTCCAGACCACCTGCGATGCGCCCAGCGTGTTTCGCGCGGTCCTTGTACCGGCGGGTTTATCCCGCCATCTTGCTTACCGCAGGGCAGTACACTTTAGCCCTGAGTGCGGTCGAAGGGACGCTCCTTTCCCACCTCGGCAGTCAGTCTGTACTTAAATCCCGCACGCGATGCGTTTTGAATGGCTATTTCTGCCCGTAGAATACTTCTTCCGCGATACGAAATGCAGTATTCGCCGCAGGTACGCCGCAATAGATCGCCGTTTGCAGCAGGACTTCCCGAATCTGCTCGCGCGTCACACCGTTGTTCACCGCCGCCCGCAGGTGCATGCGAAGTTCTTCTTCGCGGTTCAGCGCCACCATCATCGCCACCGTAAGCATGCTGCGCGTCTCTCTTGGCAGGCCCGGCCGCGTCCAGATTTCTCCCCATGCGTACCGCGTGATCAATTCCTGGAACGCCTCGTTGAATTCGTTGCGGTTCTTGAGCGCCGCATCCACGTGGGAATCGCCGAGCACCGCGCGCCGCACTTTCATCCCCTCTTCATAGCGCTGGCGTTCGTCCATCGGCCCTCCTCACGCTTCGAGAAATGCGTTAACTTCCCAGTAGATTGACTGCATCTTTGGCGAGCTGATCAATCGAATACGGCCCCCCGCGTCACCGAGCTTTGTCCGTGTCCGCGCGTGTCGTAGCGCAGGATTCGAAACTTATTCGCCCATGAAGTCGCTTACGGATTCCACATCGAATAGTCTGCGCCCAGCGAATTGGAAAACACCACCACTGGCGCGGCTTCCGGACCTTCCAGACGGTAATGGATTCGCGCGTCCCCAAGTTCAGCAAAGGGCATAGCGTCTATTTTCTTCTCTCGGAAAGTGCGCTCCGGCTCGCAGCAACCACTCGTCGGACATATTCTTCTGCCATCCCCAGATATTTTCGTGGGTCAAACAAGCGGTCCAACTCGGCCGCCGAAAGCAGCCCCGCGATCTTCGGATCGGCGCTCAAAGCGTCCCGCAAATTTCGCCTTTCGCGCACCGCCCGGACGCACGCCGATTGCACGATTTCGTGCGCCTCCGCTCTGGCCATTTTCTCGGCGAGCGCCATGCTTACCGCTTCTGCATAAATCAAGCCGTCCGTCAGGTCGAGATTCTTCTTCATGCGCTCCACGTCAATTTCCAGTTTTGGCGCGATGGTGGCCAGGTGGTGAAGCGCGCCAGCAGTCAGCTGCACAATTTCCGGCAGCGGCTCCCATTCCGCATGCCAACCGCCCAAGCCGCGCTCCTCCTCTTGCATCATCGAAGCAAGCAAGCCGGCAACCAGGGCCGGCACTCGAAGCGCCGCTCCGAGCATCACCGCACAGCTCACGGGATTGCGCTTGTGCGGCATCGTCGAAGACCCGCCCCGCCCTTCTTCCGCAGGTTCGAAAATTTCCGCCACTTCCGTTTGCATGTGCAGCGCAAGGTCGCGCGCGATTTTTCCCACAGTTCCCGCGAGTATTCCTAAGGTTGCGCCAATTTCCGTTATGCGATCGCGATTGCTGTGCCACGCCAGCCGCGGCAACCCAAGTTTCAGTTCCGCAGCGAGTGCCTTCGCGACCTCCAGTCCGCGGCTCCCCAGAGCGGCGAGCGTACCAACCGCTCCCCCAAATTGCAGCACCAGACAGCGATTTCCCGTTTCCTCCAGCCGCTGGCGATGCCGGAGCAAAGCGTCGAGCCACGCCGCAATCTTCGCTCCCAGCGTAGTGGGCAATGCATGCTGCATCCATGTGCGCCCGGCGATGAGAGTGGCACGATGCTGCTCGGCTAATGTGGCAAGCGATTCGACCAGCCCGTTTAAATCGCCCTCGAGCAATTTGAGCGCTTTCCGCAACTGCAGGACCCGGCCCGTGTCGACGGCATCCTGGCTGGTGGCGCCCCAATGCACAAAGCGCGCCGCTTCCTTGTTTTTCGCGGCAACCAACGTGGTTAGTTGCTTCACCAGCGGAATCGCGAGATTTCCGGCGCGCGCCGCGCCTTGCGCCAAAGCGGCGTGATCGAACAGCTCCGCTTTACAGTGAGCCGCAATTGCCGCTGCTGCCTCGGCCGGCATTACGCCAGCGCGCGATTCCGCCCGCGCCAGCGCGGCCTCAAAATCGAGCATCCCTTGCAGCGTCGCTGCATCCGAGAATACCGCGTCAACCGCCGCCGACCGGAAGAGAGAATCAAGCAGATTCATGCGATGAGTGTACGCTCCCGGCAGTGGAACAGAAGCATTTCCGAGTTTCGGCCAAAAGATCCGGAACGTAGCGGCGTACCTTCAGGCCGGTCGCCGCTATTTGCCAATTCGCGGTAAAGAGGGTAGCGAAAACTCGCTTGACAGTACAGACGCCTCTTCCTAACATCGCCCTTGCCGGAATGCGACAGAGCCGCTCTCTGTCAGCGAGAACATCGCTGCGAACCGGTATTCGCGCGTCTTTTTTCTTTCTGTATGGACGAGCTTGTTCACCTCAATCGCCGCAAACTCCTCAAGACTACGACTGGCTTCCTCGCTGGCCTGGTCATCCCGGGAAGTCCATTGGCCAGGATCGCTCGCGGCCCCGCCTGGGCCGTCGACCTGACCTCGCTTACTAGCTCAGAGGGCGCGACGCTTTTGGCCGTGGCTCGAACCCTGATGCCCCATGACGAGCTCGACGACGCTGCCTATGCTCTCGTGATTCCGGCCATTGACGCCGACGCAAGCAAAGACGAGAAACTTCTTAAGACTCTCCGCGAAGGCATTGCCAATCTCGGTCCGGACTTTGCAAAGAACTCAGAGAGCACACGCATTGAGGTGCTAAAGAAATTCGAATCTTCGCCCTTTTTCCAGACAATGCGCCTGAGAACCGTCCAGATCCTCTATTCCTCTCCTTTGGCCTACGCCTACTTTGGCTACGAAGGCGAAGCATTTTCAAAGGGCGGCTATCTGCTTCGCGGCTTCAATGATTTGCGCTGGCTGCCGGAAGTGCCGCTAGAAGACAGCGGTCCCATGCCGGTTGGCGTGACTCGCGAGGAAATTAGAGATGGCGAGCATTGATCTTCTTGACCGCACCCCTGTGGTTATTATCGGCTCCGGCGCGGGCGGCGGCACGCTCGCCCACGAATTGACTCGCCGCGGAATCAAAGTCGTTCTGCTCGAAGCGGGCAAGCGGCAATCGCTCGAAGCGTTTTCCCAAGTCCCCAGCGAAGCCTTCGGTCAACTCACCTGGCTCGACGCTCGAACGCAAAGTGGCACTTGGGGCGTAGCACGCGACTTTCCCAACCTGCCGGTGTGGCACTGCAAAACCGTCGGGGGCACCACCGTCCATTGGACCGCGTCGTGCCCGCGCCTTCAGGCGTGGGAGCTCCGCGCAAAAACTATTTACGGCGACATCGCTGGCACTTCGCTGATTGACTGGCCGATCACTTACAAAGAACTTAGGACATATTACGAGATCGCGGAACGCCGGCTTGGTGTCACTCGCCGGAATGGCGTTCCGGGCCTCCCCGCTTCGAATAATTTCAAGGTCATGTATGCAGGTGCGAAGAAGCTCGGCTACCAGCAAGTTCACACGGGCCATCTGGCGATCAATTCGCGCGCATTCGACGGGCGCAGTTTTTGCATTCAGCAAGGCTTTTGCGTGCAGGGCTGCAAAATCGGCGCGAAGTGGAGCGCGCTCTACACGGAAATTCCCCGCGCCGCAGCCACCGGCAATCTCGACCTGCGCGTCGAATCTACTGCCATTCGAATCGAACACGGAGACACCGGGCGAGTAAACGCCGTGGTCTATCGCGATGGCCAGGGCCGCGAACAGCGGCAAAAGGCCCGCGCTGTTTGCGTCGCCGGCAACGCCATCGAGACCCCTCGGCTCCTGCTGTTTTCTTCCTCCTCAAAATTTCCGCAGGGTCTCGCTAACTCTTCCGGACAAGTCGGCAGGAACTACTGTCACCACATCACCGGATTCGTTTGGGGATTTTTTGAACAGCCGGTTTACTCCTGGCGCGGCGCGACCATCGCGGGCGTCGTCGAGGACGAACTCATCAACGAACCGAAACGCGGCTTCGCCGGCGGTTATCGCATGGAGCTGGTCACGCTTGATCTGCCGACCTTTCCTCTCGTTGGCCTTCCCTACGGTTGGGGCCGGGACTTTACTTCCATTGTCGAAAACTACCGGAACATGGCTGGCATGTTCATCAATGGCGAGGACCTGCCGCGGTCCGACAATCGCATCACCCTGGACCCTGTCGTAAAAGATGCATTTGGTTTGCCCGTCGCCCACATCCACGTGGACGATCACCCTAACGATCAAGCGCTCCGCAAGCATGCACAAGCACAAATGTCCAGGATGTACGAGGCGATTGGTGCTAAGCGCATTGTGCTCGGTCCTACTCCACCGGCAACGCACAACATGTGCACGGCGCGCATGAGCGCAAATCCGCGCGACGGCGTAACGAATGCATGGGGCCAGACGCACGACATCAAGAATCTGTTCATTTCCGACGGCAGCGTCTTGAGCACCGCCGGCGCGGCGAATCCCACGCTGACCATTGTGGCTCTGGCGCTGCGCCAAGCAGAGTACATCGTGCGCGAGATGAAAGAGCACAACATCTAAGGCCGGCGGATTGCAGAGCTATGTCCCGTGGAACTTGGTCCGAAACCCTATCCATGTTCCATCGTTCGAGGACTCACAGCGGAGAGTCGCGCGCGACACCATCCCAAATATTCGCCGGAACGAGTACTTTGCCGCGGAATAGCGCGCGAGCTGTGCGAATGAGGCTTGAGCGGACTACCTTCAAACCGCCGCTTCCTTCCTCCACCTCAATTTCAAGCGAAAACTCGCCGGTGGGGTGCTCGACCGAGAGCCGCTTCACGGGCCCCTCAGGAATGGACACCATGCCCCGGGCGACCGAACCGGGTAGCACACAGGCGGTTCCGACCGTCACAGCACCTAAAACTCCTATGGCCGCGTGGCATTTGTGCGGGATGAAGGTGCGCGTGGCGACGTGCCCGCCGCTCTGCGGTGGCGCGATCAAAGTCATCTTTGGAACAACCTTTGTGCGCACGTCGCCCAACCCCATGCGTTCGCCCACAATAATGCGAATTTCTTCGAGACGCGCCTTGAACTTCTTATCGGCATCGAGTTCGGCGGGAGTCTCATACCCGGATTTCCCAAAATACTCGGCACGCAAGACGGCCACAGGCATGCCGTTGTCGATTAGTGTTGCCTCCATCCCGTCAAGCTCATCAAGCGAGCGGCCTGTTGGCAAGAGCGCGCCGCACACCGCACCGGCGGTATCAAGAAAGTCGATACGGATTGCGGCCGAGGTGCCAGGCACGCCTGCAATGGTAGCTTCGCCTTCGTAGGTCGCAACGCCGCTAGGGGTCGGCACGTGCGCGATGGCGACGTTTGCCGTGTTCACCATGTAGATTCTGACAGGGGTGACCGGATCGCGCGGCACGACGAGACCTCGCTCGATCGCAAAGGGGCCAACCCCAGCGAGCATATTCCCGCAGGTCGGAGTCACATCAACAAGCGGCCGGTCGATGGAAACCTGCGCAAAGAGATAATCCACATCGATTCCCGGCCGCGCAGAACGAGATACGATGGCCACTTTGCTGGTGAGAGGATCGGCGCCGCCAATGCCATCGATCTGCCGCACATCGGGAGAACCCATTACCGCGAGCAACACGTGGTCTCGCAACTCCTCCTCGCTCGGGAGGTCGCTTGCAACGAAAAATGGTCCCTTGGAAGTCCCGCCCCGCATTAGCGTACAGGGAATGGAAGTTTGCGATACCCGACCCATGGGGTCACCTCCCTTCACGCGTACTCCAGGCCAAGTTCCTTAACCTTTGAACGCAGGCCGTAAATGTCCAGGCCGAGTTCCCCGCGCGCAAGGCGCTCACGAGTCGCTTCTTCTTTGCGAACCCTCGCCTCTGACGCGTCAGCTACTTCGCGCGCGACGGCCCGCTTCACCACCACGGCTCCGTCATCGTCAGCGACGATCACATCGCCGGCCTCGATGAAGGCGCCCGCGCACACCACGCCCACGTTCACGGACCCCAGCGTAGCCTTGACTGTTCCTTGCGAGCTCACGGCGCGGCTCCAGACGGGAAACTTCATTTCTGTCAGCAACCGAATATCACGACATCCCGCCTCGATGATAAGCCCCTTCACGCCGTGCGCCCGCAGAGAAGTAGCGAGCAACTCGCCAAAATAGCCGTCTGTGCACGGGGACGTCGGTGCGACCACAAGGATATTTCCCGGGCGGCAGACTTCAACCGCAACGTGGATCATCAGATTGTCCCCCGGCGGCAGCGACACAGTGACTGCTGGCCCGGCAATTGCCGCCCCGGGAAAAATGGGACGCAGATAAGGCGCAAGCAATCCGCAACGCCCCTGCGCTTCGTGAACCGTCGAAACGCCATACTTTTCGAGCGCCGCTACCGCATCTGAGGGAGGCTGCTCCACGTTCCGGACGACCACGGGTTTGTTCATCGCAGCTCCTCCGTAACCTGCGGAAACACACGCTGGTATGCTTCTCCGTACTTGATGTTCTTATGCGAGTTGCGCGCGGCCTGTGCGCCGCGCTGTAAGGCCACGCGCTCGTAGTAGTGCCAGAGATGTTCCTGAGCGTTCATTTCCTGAAATGCGGCGTATTTCTTGGGCCACACAGGAGTGATATCGAGCAGCACTTGCGGCTTCCATTCGCACTGCTCGGGTTGATGCGGCTCGAACAGAAAAACGGGTGGCGCGCCGATTACAGGCGTGCCCGGTTCGTGTCCGTGAGCCTGGGCCACGATACGAGCTTCCTGCGCCACATGGGAAGCAAGCGGATGGTCGAAATTGTAGGGATCTTTCAGCGAGTGCGTGAGAATGAATTCGGGTCGAATTTTCCTGTAAAGCGCCGCCAGTTCATAAAGAACGCTGTCTTGTGCTCTCATAGGGTAGTCGCCCACGTCGAAGAAAATCGTCTTCGCGCCGAGTACTTCCGCCGCGCGTGTAGCTTCTTGTTTTCGGTCGGCCTTAACCTTTTCCATCGTCATCCCCGGCTGCCGCCAGAGTTTCGCCGATTCGCCTCGTTCCCCGAAAGAGAGACAAACCACGGTGACCTCCCAGCCGCGCTCCGCGTATAGCGCGATTGCCCCTCCGGCTCGCCAGACAAAATCGGCGGAGTGCGCGCTTACGACCAGGGCCGTCTTCTTGTCAGACATGATTCTGCGCCTCTTCGCTGTAGGTATTAGAAAGGCTCGTGCGAGTGCGCCAGCAAGGTCGCGACGTAACGCCGTAGCGCATCTGTCCCACGCCAGAGTCGCCCGCGATCTTCATACCTTGGTGACCACTTCCACGGGAGGCGTGCCATAGGTGTGAAACGATTCAATCGTCTGGAGACCCCATGCCTGACCTTTCTTGCGTTCCGCCTCGCTCCAGCGAATCGGCTTCCAGTCCGGGGCAAGAATCAGCCGCGCGCCGGCATTGGCGATTTCCACGCGATTGCCGCCGGGCTCGTAGACATATAAGAAGAACGTCTGCTGGATGGCATGCTTGTGCGGACCGGTCTCGATAAACACCCCATTCTCCAGACAGATGTCTGCTGCTAAGAGCACCTCTTCCCGGCTGTTGACCGCGTAGGTGATGTGATGCAGCCGCCCCTTGGTGCCTGTATGGTCGCGCGTGTAGGCAAAGTCGTAGCTCTTGTTCGTGCAAGTCATCCAGATAGCCGCTTCCGAGCCGTCATCCATCACGATTTGCTCGGTCAAGCGAAAGCCGAGGTATTTCTCGAAAAACTCGCGATTCGCCGCGATGTCCACGGCGAGACCGTTCCAATGATCCAGGCGGCGCACGTTGGTGCCGCGCGCCGGGAACCGCTGCGCCTGGTTTTTCAGCGCTGGACGCAACTCGGGTGGCGGTTGATACCACTGTGTTTCGTAATAGAGCTCGATCTTATGCCCGTCCGGGTCCTCGCAGAGGAATGCCGGGCCGTGCGCCAGGTCACCGTTCGTCCAGCCGATGTCGAAGCCCGATCCTTTTAAAGCGGCTACGCGGCGTTCGAGGGCTTGCGGGCTGCGGGTACGATAAGCCACGTGGCCCAAGCCTGGCAGCCTTGACGCCGTGAGCTTCAAGGAGTGGCGCTCATAGTCGTCATAGGCATGCAAATAAACGGAGTCGCCTTGCCGGCCAGTTTCCGTCATGCCCATCACGTCGACAAAAAATCGCAAGCTCTCTTCCGGTTTTGGCGTCAACAATTCCAAATGACCTAAATGGGCCACGTCCATGAGCGGTTCGTTCTGCATGCGACACCTCTGTGGGAGAGTTCCTTCCGGAGGCGGCCCCTTAAAACGGTCGACCAGATTAAGACGCGGCAAACCCAGTGACTGGAGACTCCGCTCACACCTGTGCCGTGCGCCAGCCTTTTGCATAAGCTTCCCGTACCACTTTGGAGTAGGGAACGGGACTCACAATGGCGCGCAGTTCCAGTTGCCTGTGACGCTCGACCGTCGTTTTCCTCGAGCCGCCACCCGTTTCCCCCCACACGATTCTGACTTCTGCGCCCGTTTGCACTTCCGCGTCCACGACTCCAAGCGACAGCATCGACCGCTCATTGTAGCTATAGCCGCTGAACATCGAAAAGCCCGCCGTTTTTCCGCCGCTTACCACTCTGTCGTAGGATGCCGACGCATAATTCGATAGCGGCAGGTCAATATACTTGTAAAGGTCTCCTGGCTCGAACATGGACGCGAACACTTTGACGACATCCGCGGGGTTCCAAGCGAACGTTACCTTTTTCCGTTGTGGCTTTCCGGCCATTTTCTCGAGTGCTTCCCTGCCAATAAAGTCGTGGTCGAATTTCACGAATGGCCCGTAGCCCAAAGCGTACGGTGTCATGTAGTAGTCCTCGATGTTGTGCGAGTCGAAACTACCGCCGAGCGAGCCGGTACCCTCATAGCTCGTGGCTGGCAACCACTGTCGATAAGCTTTCATCTTCTCGCCCGTGTAAACCGCAGGAAGTGGCGATGGAATCCATCCGGACTCCAGCGTGTTGGTGGCGTACGCTCTCGAGCCCACTTCGCGAAGACCAAAGTCCTTGCCGGCATCCACGATTGCGCCGCGGACTTCCTCGCGTTCTTCGTAGGGTCCCCAGATTTCCAATCCGGGAGCGCCCGCCATTCCGTGCCGCAGCGCTCGGACCTTGCGTCCGGCGATATTGATGACATCCATGTGGAAAAATTTGATTTCCGGAAGCGGCACTCCGTTCAATTTCTCGAGAATCTGCGGAGCATTGGGACCTTGAATTTGGTAACGGTAACAAGTGCGCATGACCGCTTTCCCTTCAGGGTTTGAGGGAGATCTGTCATCCTTTTGAATTGTGACTTTATATCCGCCGGTCTCTCCGTGGAATTGAATCCAATTGGCAGCCGGCGCGCGCCCAACGAACACCAGTCGATTCCCCTCGAGATGGAAGAGAATGCCGTCGCCAATAACGTAGCCATCGTAACTGCAGGGGGCGAATTGTTTGGCTCGATTGACCGGAAAATTTGCGAAAGTGTTGGTGGCGAGATAGGAGAGCATTTTGAGCGCGTCGGGACCTTCTACGTATACGTTGGCCATGTGGTGAGACTGGTCAAAGAGAACGGCCGTCTCCCGCCAGGCGCGCTGCTCGTCGCGCCAATTGGAGTATTCGGCCGGCACCACCGGATAGACGTACGCGCCGATCTGCGAATGGCGCAACAAGGACACGGGGTTCCCAACGGCTTGCAGGAGATCCTCGAGGCTTTTCTCTGGCATCCCGGCTCTCACCGTGACAAAGTGCGCGTCCCCTGGCAATTCGCTGTTCAGCATACGGAACGAGGTCCTATTTTGCAATCGTATTCAGAATGACTTCGTTCGCACACTTTTCGGAAATGAAGTCCAATAGACCTCGGGGAAACGCCAGGAGCAACCTCAGGCCGTAGACAAACCGAGGAGCTTCACCGCATTGCCCTTCAGAATGAGCGGCCGCACATCGTCCCGGATGGAAATCGTTTCGAAATCGGCGAGCCAGCGGTCCGGCGTGATGAAGGGATAATCCGACCCAAACAGGACTTTGTGCTTGAGACGGGAGTTCGCATACTGAACCAGCGTGGGCGAAAAATATTTCGGCGACCAGCCGGAGAGGTCGATATAGACATTCGGTTTATGCAAACTAATGGAAATCGCCTCGTCCTGCCAGGGAAACGAAGGATGGGCCATAATGATGGGCATTCCAGGAAAGTCCACGGCCACATCGTCGATCGGCATCGGATTTCCGTACTTTAGCCGCACGCCCCCGCCCCCGGGCATGGCTGTGCCGATGCCGCTGTGTCCGGTATGAAAGACCACCGGCAAGCCCGCAGCAGCGAAAACTTCGTACAGCGGGTACGCCAGGGTGTCGTCCGGAGAGAACTGCTGCACCGGCGGATGGAGCTTCAATCCGCGGACGGCTCCAGCGGACACCAGCCGCTTTGCCTCCTCAACTCCTTCCTGCCTGCGATGTGGATCAATGCTGGCAAAAGGAATGGCGATGTCTGCGTTGTCCGCAGCAAACTTCACAACCTCTTCGTTCGTGACCTGCCGCCGGCCGGTGAGCCGCTCATCGACGGCAAAAACCACAAAGGCGATTTTTCGGGAACGATAATAATCCGCCAAAGCGCGCGGGTCGCGCGGCGCGCCGCTCTCGCCGAAATACTTTCTGGCCGCCGCGTCCGCGGCCGTAGCGTCGCCATCCGGTTCGAGATGCACGTGCACGTCAATAGCGCGGATGGAGCCAACATCGATTTGTGGCGGCGAGGTCATACCATTCTCCAAACAGTTCTTGAAACCCAGGCTGGACAGACTGCGCAGACAGCTCATCTCATCAACCCGCGGGTTTTTCGATAGGGCTTCGCAATTTGTCTAGCCCCGGGTTGCGGCCCAACGAATGCTCAAGATCTTGAGGCGAAAGCCGGCGCAAATGATTCACGCATTAGCGCTCTTCCATTTATCGCCCGCATCGGTGTTGTTGTTGCACGATCTATCGAATCCGCGGTCGAGCGGGGCGCGGCTTTCCTTGTTGTTTAAGTGCACGAATTTTTTCAAGAGACTCAGAAAAATTCTTTGTTCTTCTTTGTTGAGTGGCTGCAGCAGGCGCCGGTCCAGCACATGGCCTAATGGTACGAGCTTTTTCAGAAGCACGGTTCCCTCCGGCGTGAGTTGCAGCAAACGAAAGCGTCTGCTTTTCACCGGCATCATCCGCCTGACGAGTCCACGCTCTTCTAGCCGCACCGCCAGGTCTGCCGCCGTGGAAGTATCTAGAGCGCAAAACCGCGCCAGCGTGACCTGGTCAATTCCCGGGTGGTCCTGGAGAATTCGCAGTACAGCATACTGAACGGGTGTCACTTCGTAGCCCATGGTCGAATAAAACATCGCCACGGCGATCTGCTGGGCGCGGCGAATTAAGTGACCAGCCTGGTCGTAAACATCGGTCGATAATTCATCCTCGCGTTGGCCGGTGCTGCTTGATGACGCTATCAGGCGACGATCCCTGTTTCGTACTCCGGCGAGATTTCTTTCACTCAAGAAGTTCTCCTCTGACTCCGAGCATGAGCTTAGCATAGCCCTTGCCGCAGCAAACTTCATCGATTAAGCTTCGGGCATTGAGTACACTCAACGAGCAACGCGCTTTCCAGAGCGCGCCCTTGCGGCCGGTGCGCTTCTTCTCGCCCGACGTTGCGCTGACCCGCCGGGCCGATGGCGCCTATCTTATGCGATCGCTCGAGCCGCTCGCGGACTACGACAACCGGATCGGGGACTGGCTGGACCGCTGGGCGCAGAAAGCTCCAGACCGTACCTTTCTCGTTGAACAGACAAACAGCGGCGAGCGAACAATCTCCTACAGCGAAGCTCACGAGGAAGCGCTGGCTCTTGCCGAAGGCCTTCTCAGGTACGAACTTAGTCCGGACCGGCCGCTTGCGATACTCGGCACAAACAGCATCGATCACGCGCTGGTCATGCTGGCTGCACTTTACATTGGCATTCCCATCGCACCGATCGCACCTGCCTATGCGCTGCAAAGCACCGACTACAAAAAGCTGTCTCACAGTTTTCGGCTCCTGACTCCGGGGCTCTTGGTAATTGAAGACGGCGCGCTCTATCGCCACGCAATGGAACAATCGCTGGAGCCAGATATCCCCACCATCGCGCTGCGGAATCCGTCACCGAAAATGCGCACTGTTGCAGGGCTGCGGGGCGACGGCAGCCGGCGGGACGCCGTGCGAGCAGCCGCCGCCCGGGTTGGCCGGGAAACTATTGCCAAGTACCTCTTCACCTCCGGTTCAACCGGAATGCCCAAGGCGGTGATTAACACCCACGGAATGATCTGCTCCAATTCCCAGATGAAGCGGCAAGTTGCGCCCTTCCTGGCTGACGAGCCGCCAATAATGGTGGACTGGGCTCCCTGGAACCATACCGCGGGTGGCAACAGCAACCTCAGCATCATTCTCCACAATGGTGGCACGCTCTATATCGATCCCGGAAAACCGACTCCTGCATTGTTTGGTCTGAGCCTCGAGCTGTTGAAGCGAGTATCGCCAACCCTTTATTTCAACGTGCCCAGGGGCTATGAACTATTGGTTCCCCAGCTCGAAGTCGATCGCGCACTGCGCGAACATTTTTTCCGGCGTCTCAAGTTTCTCTGGTATGCCGCGGCTTCGATGCAACCGGCGACCTGGTTTGCGCTTGAGCGCCTGGCAGTCGAAACGGTGGGACACCGAATCCTAACGGTCGCCGGCCTCGGCATGACCGAAACGAGTCCCATCGCACTCTTCGGCAACGTGCACGCAAGCGGACCTGGAGTGGTCGGCATACCTGTCCCCGGTGTAGAGCTGAAGTTGATACCGCACGAGCATAGCTTTGAGATCCGCTACCGAGGACCCAATGTCACTTCGGGGTATTGGCGAGATCCCGCAGCCACAAAGACGGCCTTTGATGAGGAAGGCTTTTTGCGCTCGGGTGACTTGGTCAGTTTCATTGATATGCAACGTCCCAAAGCTGGTCTCCGTTTCGATGGCCGGATTCATGAAGACTTCAAGTTAAGCTCTGGCACCAAAGTCAGCGCCGGAAAGCTGCGGCTTGACGCGCTCGATGCTCTGCGACCACTCGCGCATGAAGTTGTGGTTGTGGGAGCTGACCGCAAAGACGTCCGCATCCTTGTCTTTCCCGACTGGGAGGTATGCGCCGCAACGGTGGGCCTGAATCATACGGTTAAACCGGCCGAGTTAGCTGCCGACAAGGCGCTCCGGGCGATCTTCCAGGAACGTTTGGCCCAACTTGCTGCCGCTGGAGCAGGCAGTTCGAACCGCATCGTCGCGGCGTTGCTTGTCGAGGTCCCCCCGTCTAGCGCAGCAGGCGAGTTGACGGAGAAAGGCACGGTCAATAGTCGCGCCCTTCAGCGCAACCGCCCCGAACTGCTGGGCATCCTGTTCGGAGACAGGGACGAAAGGGTATTGCGGATTGATTCCCAAAACTTGGAGAGTTAGCATCCCTGGACATAACCCGAGCTGACCTATTGGGGTGTAGCGATGAGCGCGAGCGTCAAACCTACGGGCTTTCCCCTTCCGAGTTCGCTCCAAGTCGTACCGGGAACCGAACGCGCTCAGGCCGCCTACCCCTATTACATGCAGTTCACTAAGGAAGATGACGAGCGATTCTGGTTCTACAACTCCATGCATTTCCCCGAACCGATGAGCCCTTTCGACGTTACCACCGCGGAGGCCGCCTACTGCGCTTTGGGCGCAGCGAACACGCGCGTGCACTGCCTGCCAACGACACTAGGCATCGACTACCGGATCATCAACGGACGCATCTATATTGGCGGCAACGCCGTAACCGATGCGGCCGAGATTGCGCGTCGCACAAAGGAGTTTCAGCAGCGCGCCTTCTATTACTACGCCAACTGGGAGCGCTTGATCGCGCAATGGAAAGACAAGATGATGGCGTTGATTCGCGAGGCCCAGACCTTGCGCAAACTTGCGCTCCCCGAGTTCGAGCCCTTGGAGCATGTCCACGCCGGCCGCGGCATTGCCTCAAACCACTATCTCCTCGATGTCTACCAAAAAACCTTGGAAGGCTACTTCCGGATGTGGCACTACCATTTCGAGTTTCTGCTGCTCGGTTACGGCGCCTATATGACCTTCTTCGACTTCTGCAAAAAGGCCTTCCCGGAGATCAGCGAGCAGACCGTGGCGCGCATGGTTTCTGGCATGCAGGCCGAGATCTTTCGTCCCGACGACGAACTTAGAAAACTCGCCAAGCGGGCCATTGAACTGGGTGTCGATGGCGTTCTTCGGGAGGGCGCATCGCCGGACGACATCATCAAGGCGCTCGAGCAACTCGGCGAACCTGGCAGAACCTGGCTCCAGGAATTGGCGGTCTCCCGCGACCCGTGGTTCAACATCAATGTCGGCGACGGCTTCTACCATTACCACCGCTCGTGGAACGACGACCTCTCCCTTCCCTTCAGCGCCCTGCCCGGCTACATCGCCAATGCCAAGGCCGGTGAGTGCATCGAGCGGCCCATCGAGAAACTGATGGCCGAGCGCAAGCAGCTCATCGAGGATTATCGCGAGCTCCTAAACATTGATGAGGAACGCGCTGCCTATGACCAGATGATCGCGCTGGCGCACCGCGTGTTTCCTTATGTCGAGGGCCACAAATTCTATTGCGAACATTGGTATACCAACTTGTTCTTCAACAAGATTAGAGAGTTTGGCGCGCTCCTGGCAGAGCATGGTTTCTTTCAGGACACTGAGGACGTTTTTCAACTGACACACTACGAGATTGAGGCAGCGATCATCGACCTGATGACCGCGTGGTCCAACGGCTCGCCCCCTCGTGGCCCCGCGCGCTGGCCCGCCATAGTGCAGGAGCGCAAGGCGGCAATTAAGGAATGGGCCGAGCACGAAACTCCGCCCGCGCTCGGGCCTGTCCCCGAAGTGATCGACGATCCCGCCATTGTGTTGCTTTGGGGCATCACCCGCGAGCGCCTCGATGCGTGGCTGGCTGCCGGCGGTCAAGCGGATGCCAGCGAAATCAGGGGGTTCGCGGCCTCAAGTGGCGTGGCTGAGGGCGTGGCCCGCGTGGTGAAATCGGTGGAACAGATAGACCGTTTGCGCCACGGCGACATTCTGGTTTGCAGGGTCACCAATCCAACGTGGGCGCCAATCTTTCAGAAGATTGCTGCGGCGGTGTCGGACATCGGCGGCTCGATGAGCCACGCTGCCATTGTTGCGCGCGAATACGGTCTGCCCGCGGTGGTCGGCACGGGCACGGCCACGCAAAAGATCAAAGACGGCCAGCGCATTCGCGTCGATGGAGGCCGTGGCGTGGTGACCATCCTGCAATGACGTGGGACCGCAGTCGCGGGAGTTCACCGAATAAGGAAAAAGCATCCCATGCTTTACAGGAAAACGCCGGCACCGATAGCGACCGTCTGAACAGGCTTGCCATGCGCTCATCCGAAAGCATCAGCTGGTTTGCCGATATCACCCTCAGTGATCGCCCAGCAGTTGGCGGCAAGGGCGGCTCGTTGGGCGAGCTGGCGCACGCCGGAATAGCGGTTCCCCCTGGCTTTGTAATCCGCACGACCGCTTTCGAACGCTTTATCGCCGCGCTGGAAGAAGACGGCCCAATCCGGGCGGGAGTGGCAGAATTGGAGGGTCACGATCTGAATGGGATCACCGCTCTTTCCGAAAATCTGCGCGCGCGGTTGGAACAAGCGCCATTGCCAGATAGTGTGCACATGGAGATCGTCGGGGCACATACTGACTTCTGCGGCGAGAACAACTGGCCTCTAGCGGTGCGCTCCTCCGCAACCACCGAGGATGCCGAAGGCCGCAGTTTCGCTGGCCTGCAGGACACCTTTTTGTGGGTTATGGGGGCCCAGGCAGTTTTGAATCGCGTACGCTCCTGCTGGGCTAGCCTTTATTCCGTCCCGTCCATCGCCTATCGCCGCAAGCACCGAATACCGGAAAACACAGTGGCGATGGCTGTCGTTGTGCAGCGCATGGTCGACGCGCGCTCTGCGGGAGTGATGTTCACGCGCAGTCCGCTCACCGGGGACCGCTCGGTGGTCACCCTCGAGGCGACTTGGGGCTTGGGCTCAGCGCTGGTCAGCGGCGAGGTCACGCCGGATCGCTTTGTCATTTCCAAGATAACCGGCGAAATCTCCGTGCGCCACATCTCGGACAAGCACATTCAGCATGTGCCCGGCGCTGGCGGCGGCACGCGTGAAGTGGACACGCCAGAAAATCTTCGCCGCGAGTCCTCCGTCAGTGATCAGGAACTAGCCGCTCTGAAGGACATCGCCCGCAAAGTCGAGCGACATTACGGCCAGCCACAGGACATCGAATGGGCCATTGACCGCTCCGGCGAAATTCTAGTGTTGCAAAGCCGCCCCGAGACAGTCTGGGCGGCCAGGGACCAGACCCCTGTCGCCAAACCCACAGAGAACCCCCTCCTGCACGTCATGAACATTTTTGGAGGCCGCCGTTGACTCTCACGGCCAAGGATGTAGCCGAGATTATAAAGCTGCTTGAGCAATCGCGTTTCGACAGCTTGTCGCTCGAAATGGACGGCATGAAGCTCAACCTGCAACGCAGCTGCACGGTGCCCGTGTCGCAGACCCACAATAATGCGGCGGCGCAAACAGCGACAGGCGTCCCTCCGCCGCAGCCGACCTCAAAGGCCAGGCCACCCTCAAAACCGGGCCTCTTGGATGTCACCTCTCCCTTTCTCGGTATCTTTTACCGTACTCCAAAGCCAGGGCAGCCGCCTTTCATAGAGGTGGGCTCCAAAGTAGAAGAAGGCACGGTGATCGGCATCATTGAGGTGATGAAACTGATGAACTCCGTCCCCGCCGGTGTGAAGGGCGAGGTCGTCGAAATCCTGCCCGAGAATGGCTCGCTGGTCGAATATGGAGAGGTTCTGTTGCGTGTGCGCCCCGAGCCTTCGCCATGACCATCCGCCGCATCCTCATCGCGAACCGTGGCGAGATCGCCGTGCGAGTGATCCGCACCTGCCGGGCGCTCGGCATCGAAACCGTGTTAGCGGCCTCGGAGGCCGACTTGGACTCCCCGCCGGCGAAGCTTGCGCACCGTGCCTTATGCATCGGGCCGGCCCACCCCTCCGAAAGCTATCTCAAAGCCGACACTATCGTGCAAGCTGCGCTGGGCGTGCGGGCCGACGCCATCCATCCAGGTTACGGGTTCCTGTCGGAACATACTGCCCTGGCTAGACTCTGCGAAGAGCAGGGCCTGATCTTCATCGGTCCGACATCAGGCCAGATCGAAGCCGCAGGTGATAAGCTCCGCGCGCGAAGCGAAGCAGAAGCCGCTGGCGTACCGACCGTCCCTGGTGACCCGGTGGAAACAACCGGTGAGGCCCTGGCGCTCGGTCGCGAAATCGGCCCCCCTTTCTTGATTAAGGCTGCTGGCGGGGGTGGCGGTCGCGGCATGAAGAAGGTCGACCGCCTGGAGGATCTGCCCGAAGCCATGGAGCTCGCCGCCGCCGAGGCAGGCTCAGCCTTTGGCGACACACGGCTCTACTTGGAACGGTTCATCACCCGTGCTCGTCATGTGGAGGTCCAAATCTTAGGAGATGGCCAAGGCAACGTGGTACATCTCGGGGAACGCGACTGTTCGGTCCAGCGCCGATATCAGAAGCTGATTGAAGAAACGCCGGCTCCGGCTCTCTCCGAAGACTTTCTTTCTCGCATCCGTGCCGCCGCGGTGCAGTTCGCCGAACGCTTGGCCTACCGCAGCGCCGGAACGGTCGAATTCCTAGTCGATCTGGAACGAGACGCCTTTTACTTCCTTGAAATGAACGCCCGAATCCAAGTCGAGCACCCGGTCACCGAGGCCGTGACCGGCTTTGACCTTGTGGCCGAGCAAATTGCCGTCGCGAATGGCCAAGGCCTGCTTCTGCAGCAAGAAAATATCCGGCCGGAAGGATGCGCCATCGAGTGCAGACTCAACGCCGAAGACCCCGCCCATAACTTCCGTCCCAGCCCGGGCACCATTCGCTCAGTCGTTTGGCCTTCTGGTGAAGGAATCAGGGTCGATACGCATATTGGCCCTGGCGCATGCATCCCGCCCTTTTATGACTCACTGATAGCCAAAATAATCGTCCATGCCGCCGACCGTGCCTCAACCCTCGAGCGCCTCCGCCTGGCAATCGCCCAAACGCGCATCGATGGCGTCGCCACGAATCTTCCTTTCCACGCCGAGATATTGGCCGATCCTGAGTTTGAAAAAGGCGGTGTTGACACGTCCTACTTGCCCCGATTTCTGGAGCGGCGCCGCGTCCTGCCGGAGGCCTGACCGATGGCTAACATCCAGCTCGTTGAAACCTCGCTGCGTGATGGCAACCAGAGCCTCTGGGCAGCGTTAGGGATCGACACCGCCAAGACTCTAGGCGTCGCGCCAATCATGAATCGGGTAGGTTTCAAAGCCATTGACTTCACCACGTCCACTCATATGGCCGTTGCCGTTCGCTACAAGCGCGAAGACCCCTGGGAGCGCATCCGCCTGACCGCCAAGGCAATGCCAAACACGCCTCTGCAGTTCCTTTCCACTGGCTTCCGCTTTATCTCCTGGGAGACGGCAAATCCCGAGTTCATGGCCCTGGCATTCCGAACCCTCGTGCGTCACGGAATTCGCCGCTTCGCGCTGGCCGACCCTATGAACAATGCCGATTCCAACCTCGCCTGTGCCCGCATGATCAAGGAGGCCGGCGGCCAATACGTCGTCACTGCTTTGGTGTTTACAGTGAGCCCCATTCACGATGATGCTCACTACGTTGCTTGCGCTCGCCAGCTTGCCGCCAGCCCGCACGTAGACGCTCTCTATCTTAAGGATCCCGGCGGCCTTCTGACGCCGCTGCGTGCCTCCACGCTCATTCCGGCGATCAAGGCAGTGATTGGCGATAAGCCTCTCGAGCTTCATTCCCACTGCACGATTGGCTTGGGTGAATTGGTGTATATGAACGCGCCGGAATGGGGAGTGAGCGCTGTGCAATGTGCCTCAGGTGCGGCCAGCGATGGAATTTCCAACCCGCCTTCCGGGCGAGTGCTAGCCAACCTACGCGAGTTCGGTCATCAAGTGGATGTGGACGACCAAGCTCTCGCCGAAGTGGGGCGCTACTTTACTCGCTTGGCAGAAGCCGAAGGATTACCGGCGGGTCAACCACAAGCTTTTGACGCAGGCTATTTCCATCATCAGTTGCCAGGGGGAATGGTGGGCACCATGCGACGACACATTGCGGAGGTCAGGCTTTCGCACCTCGAGCCCGCTGTGATCGAAGAGCTGGGCCGCGTGCGCAAAGAGTTGGGCTGGCCTATCGTGATGACGCCGTTCTCTCAATTGCTTTTGGCCCAAGCGGTCATCAATGTCACCGCCGCGGAGCGCTATGGCACCGTGCCCGACGAGGTCATCCGTTATGCCTTGGGCAGGTTCGGAAAACCGAACATCCCCATCGCGCGGGAGGTGATGGACCGCATCGATTCCTTGCCGCGCACACGCGAACTTCGCCAGGAGCCTGGGATGCCGTCTCTGGCCGAACTGCGTCGTCGCATCGGATCCCTCCTCTCCGATGAGGAGCTCCTCCTTCGCGTCACCATGCCAGCCGAGCAGGTGGATGCAATGAAGGCTGCAGGTCCTGCGCCGCAGACCTACGATCCCGACGTGGTTCCCGTAAAGAAGCTGATCCGGTATCTTTGCTCCCGCCGTGACATCTCACACATCTCCGCGGTCAAGCCAGGCTTCCGGCTGGAAATGACCAGCCGGTCAACTTCGCTGGGGGCCACCGTACGACGATGAGCGGTTCACGGAACAGCTCGAAAAAGTCTTTGGGACATGTTGCGGGCTTCCTGTTTGATCTTGATGGCACGCTCGTCTTAACCGACAGATCCCTGGACGGCTACCAGTTGCTCCCCGGCGCCATCGAGGTGCTGACCGACCTGAAGGCCCGCAGTATTCCGTTCGTGGTGTTCACAAACGGGACCGCCTATCCTGCAGCCGAGCAAGCGCCCAAGCTGCGCGCTCTTGGCCTGCCCATCGCTGACGAGGCATTGCTCACTCCGTCCAGTGTGGCGGCGGATCTGATGCTCCGCCGAGGGGTAAAGCGGGCCCTGGTTCTTGGTACCCCTGGCGTCGCTCGTGTCCTGGTGGAGGCCGGAATCCAAACCCTCGTCACCGGCCAGGACGGTGCCGAGGAAGCAGAAGCGGTCTACATTGGCTGGCATCCGAACTGCTGCATGAAAGACATCGAGGCGGCCATCAGGGCCATTTGGAACGGGGCCGAACTCTACGTCGCTTCGGACGTTCCGTTCTTCGCCACGGCTGGCGGCAAGACCATGGGCTATTCCCACGCCATTGCCACTGCCGTGCGCAAGATGACACGATCGCCAATGATTCTCACCGGCAAGCCTTCTCTTCACGCGCTGCGGTTTGTCGCCCGAAAACTCCGCATTCCCATGCGCAGAATAGGCGTGGTGGGGGATGATCCGCTCGTGGAAATGATCATGGCTCGCCGCGGGCGTGCCATCGGCTTCGCAGTCACCACCGGCATTACCAGTGCGCGGGATTGGAAGGCCCAGCCCCTCAGCAGGCGGCCACACCGCGTATTGCGCCGTCTTGGCGAACTTCTGCGGCTGTCTGCGAAACCGTAAAGAAAAGCCCGCTCTCCGTCGGTAAGAACAGGCATTCCTGCCTGCCCTCTCCGAACGCCCTAGCCTCACCTGAGATTTCGCTCTCATTGGGCAAGACGGACGGACCAAATCAATATACAATCGTAAAATTCCCTTGTTTATCCGCGAAGACGCTGTGGAGTCCCAAACAGGAATGCCCGGCGTGTGACCTCCTGAGCCGATGAGTTTTCCGCCATTATCAAAAGAGCATCAGACTAAATAGGATGCGTTTTTGAAACGGCATGCTTCGATTCTAGCCGTTTGCTCACACTTGTGCCCTGTGTTCAATGGAAAACCACCTTAGCACTATCGCCTGATCCTTAGCCAATTCGGAGGTGATCCAGCTTGCCTGGGCGAGTAGCGCGGCGGAGTTTCACCCCCCGCGCCCTCTCAGAACCAGACGTGAGCCTCTCAGCTCATACGACTCACCAAGGGTCCTAGAGGCTATTCGGCTGTAGCGGAGACCAGGCCTTTGCGTTTCACGGTTTTCCATTGGTGGTCGCCGAGCAGGTACTGCCAGAGTCCTTGCAAGCACCAGACCATGTGTAATTGCCGGTAGGGAAAATGCTCGAAGAAGCAGTAGCTCACGAGCCGAACGACGTCTTTCCAGTCGTTGTAGCGTTTGTAGGTGATTTCTTCTTGTAATACCGAACCGATGGAAATTACGGTGGCGAAGGCGTACCCGAAGATGAGGAATTGCAGAAAAAACTCCCTGCTGAGAATGTTGAGTGCCGCCGCCAGGACAATTGTTGCGATACCGAGCGTTTCCATAATCGGCGCGAATAACTCGAAGAGCCATAAATAGGGGAACGCAAAGCAGCCGATTCTGCCGTAGCGCGACCGGAAGAGCATGTCCCGGTTGGACCAGAGCACGTCCAGCAAGCCCTTCTGCCAGCGCGCGCGCTGCCTTGCGAGCGAGCGAAGATCAGAAGGTGCCTCGGTCCAGCACATAGGATCGGGCACAAACCGGACCTGATAATCGGCCCCTCTCCTCCGCATGTGGCGGTGCAACCGCGCCACCAGATCCATGTCTTCTCCGATAGAGCTTGCGCGGTAACCGCCAATCGCACGGACGAGATCCGTTCGAAACACGCCAAACGCGCCGGAGATGATCGTCAGCATGTTGCCCTGCGCCCAAGCCTCACGGCCAATCAGGAATGCTCGGAGATATTCGATGACCTGGATGGCTTCGATGCTCTTGCGGGGCATGCGCACGCGCCGCAATTGTCCTTCAACAAGTTCCGAGCCGTTCAGGACGCGGACGATGCCGCCCACGGCCACCACGCGTTTGGGATCCTCCAGAATGGGCACCATGATGCGCAGCAAAGCGTCGCGTTCCAGGACGGAGTCTGCATCGACGATACAAACATAAGGCGAGGTTGCCGCATTCAAACCTGCATTGATGGCGTCGGCTTTGCTTCCCGCGGCAACCTTGTCAATCACCATCAGATTGGAGTGCACATCGCTCCGATACAATCCGCGCACGGGGGCACTCTTGGTCTCGGCAACATACACGGCCCGCAGTCGCCGTAAGCGAAACTCCTCGCATAATTCTTCCAGCGTGCGGTCCCGGGAGCCGTCGTTAACCACGATGATTTCCAGCTCAGGGTAATCCAGCTTCAACAGGTTACGGATGTTCACGCGAATCGAAGCCTCCTCATTATGCGCAGGTACAATGAGGGTAATTGGCGGCGTCATCGGCATTTCTTTGAACCAATTGAGCCGGTGACTTTCGAGCCTGCGCTGATGCATGGCGCTGGTTTTAAGCGCGGTAATCAACATCAGGAGGTACGCAAGATTGCTGGCCAGGTAGTACCAGAAAAAGGTGTGATTCGAGATTTCCAGGAATCGGATCATTGCCGTAGCCCTGCCGGGTTAAGGACGTCTTGTGTTGTCAGCCTGTCCTTCAACGGCATGGCACCCGTCTGCAGCACTTTCAGCAAAACGCCTTTTTGTTCACCCATGATTTTTGTGTTGTTCTGGAGTTGCGCCTCGAGCTTTCCGCGCAAGTCGCCATTCTCGATGGCAGTGAGATAGGCGTGGAGTCCGTAGCGGTCCCGCAGTTGAACAACTTGCCGAAAAATCGGAACCATCTCCGCCCGGAATTGCACCAGGGCTTCCGCAGCCCGGATTCGAACCAAGCGGTTTGAGTCGGTCAGTGCCGTCAGCAGTGTGGGAAGCGCGCGCGGGTCTGCGAGCTGGCCTAGCCCGATGATGGCTCGCAAGCGCACGAACCAGGTACGGTCTTGGGCAAGTTCGGCAAGAGCGTCCAAGGCCAAGCTCGAGTCCGCTTGCGCCATGGCACGCGCCGCGGCAGCTCGCAGTTCTTCGTGTTCGTCATCTACAAACTGCAGCAGCTCAAAGCCGAGCGCGGGCGTTGCCACCTCGCCAAGGACTCTTCCCAAAATTTCCCGCAACGTTCCTTCGGCTCTCTTCACGAAGGGCAGAAGCAGCTGAGGCCGCTCCGTACAACACTGGATGAGGGCGCTTTGCAGTGGCAGCGCAGGCACCTGCAATCCGGCTTCTCCCACCCACGCCAGTATTTCCTCGGCCGCCTGCGGACATGCGGTCCTGCCCAACCCGCGGAGGGCTGCAAGTCTCACTTCGAGATGACCATCCCGCAGGGCTTCAGCCAGCGCATGAACTCCTTCCGGGGCGCGCGTTCTGCCGAGCGCCACGAGCGCTCGCATGCGCCTCCAGCCCTTCAGGTTTTGCGCCTCGAAGATGCGTTTTTGGATGAGCCCGCTCGCACGCATGAATTTCAGCAGGCGCGCGGATTCCTCCGGCCCCGCAGCTTCGAAGGCATCTAGCGCGAGGGCCTCCACAATTCGTCTGTCGAATGTTTTCCTTCGCCATGTTTCATAGGGAATCTTTCCGGAGATCAGCGCGTCCCATTGAAGCCGAAACTCGAAAACGCGCGCATCGCGCTTGGCGAAGAATCGTCTGCGGTAGGTTCGGCGCAAGAAAATGAACGCGAGGAGCAGGGCATCCGCAGCGATAGCCACAAGGATGGCTTTGAACACAAGAGCCGCAGGGCTCAACCTCCAGAGTTTTTCAAAAATAGATGTCATAGCTCAGTCCGAAGGCCATGTCGGTTCGGTTTTGCGTGCGCTTCTGGTATCCGACAAAACTGGTCACGTCTTGCCGAGTGGCAATCTGATACCGCAATCCGCCGCCGTAAGTTTGCGAAGCGAAACTTCCGATTTGGTCGACAATCGCGAAGTTTTCCGTGCCGGCTGCGAAAAACAGGTTTCCCGAAAGCCTTCTTTCTCCCCAGCGTGCCAGGGGAAACCCCAAGCGCCCAATTCCGGAAGGCTTCCATTCTGCGCCCGTACCGGTGAAAGCGCTTCGTGCGCCGGTCGCTACAACTGAAAAGGTCCATTCTTCTGGAAAGTAAAGAACGGCCGTGCCGTTGAGTGCCAAAATTCGCGCTGACTGATACCAATACCAGTGCTGCGCATAATCGAACTCCACACCCCGCACAAAACTGAGCTCGCCCGTTTTCCAGCCACGGTCGACATCGAAGAACGCCTCGCTCTTGGGAATCACTGCGTTGTCGTGCCCGACTGCGCCGCCCGCCGTAAGCGCACCCCATTTCGGCTGTCTCCGAGTAATGCTGCCGGTACACTTTCCTGCTGCCACGCCCGCGCGCTGATAGAAGTTTCCCGCGACGCTTGTGGTCCAGTGCGAACTCCATTGCGATACCACGCTCACAAATTCATCGTGAAAATCCGCGGAGTAACTGAGCAGGTCGTTATCCTGGCCGAAGCGCAATTCCTGTTGTGTACCCCGTCGGACGGAGATCAATCCATCGCGCGCTTCCGTGTTTTCCGGATCCAGGCGCAGCGCCGATTGGAATTCCGAGCGCGCTTCGTTTCGTTGGCCGGCCACCCGCAGCGCACGCGCACGGGCCGCATGAATATCCGGTCGCTTCGGATCCAGTTCTTCGGCTACGTTGATGGCTTGCAGTGCTTCGCGGATGTTTCCTTGGCGCAAGTAAACATCGGCGAGCCCCATCCAGTTGTCTGGATCCGTTCGCGAGACTTGCAGGATGGCGAGATATTCTTTCTCGGCTTCAGGCAGTTTTCCTGACCATGCCAACACGCGTGCCCGCCACGCGCGCACGTCCATATCCTGCGGCGCGCGTGCGATTTCCTGCTCCACAAGCCGCATGGCCGAGTTCCAGTCCCTGGCTTCGGCGTACTTGCGCACTTGCGTCTGCCAGGCAGGCACTCGGCTCCAACCATCCGCAGGCGAGAAAGCCAAGAGCAACACGATGGTCATACTGCAAATGACCGCTCGGAAGACGCGTCCGCGGCGGAAGCCTTGTGCTCCGAGTTTTTTTACTACCTGCAAGGCGAACCTCCTGTAAAGATCGCGAACAGCTCTTGCACCGAAGAATCAGCTCATGCTTCAGCAAACGGGCGCAGGCGTAAATTCAATCCGATTTCGCCCAGCGCGTTTGGCCGAGTACAAAGCGGCATCCGCCAGTTGCCGGAGCGGACCGAGAGCAGACGCCTTCTGACTTCCTTCAAAGCCTGCCAGTCCGAAACTGGCTGTCACTCCGACTGTGCATCCGCCGAATGTGACTGGCGTGCTCGATAACTCCAGTCGGATGCGATCGATTACCTTTAGAGCGTTCTCTTTGTCCGTGTGGGTTAAAACAAGCAGAAACTCCTCGCCACCAAGGCGACCACAAAGGTCGCCCCTCCTCAACGAACTCTTGAGAATTTTTGAAAATCTCTTCAGGACTGCATCCCCGGCGTCATGCCCGAATGTATCGTTGACTTGTTTGAAGTGATCCAAGTCAGCCAGAGCTACCCAAAAGGGAAAGCCATGCCTGGCGGCGTTGCTAAGTTGGCTTGCTGCCCAATCCTCAATCGCGCGGCGATTGGGTAATCCAGTAAGAGCGTCAGTGAGTGCGAGTTCTTCCAGTTGTTTGTTCTTCGCCTCTACCTGTCGATGCAGACCCGTGATCCGGGCGCCTACCCCGACCCGCGCGAGAAGCTCGCCCCGGTGAAAAGGCTTGGTCAGATAATCATCGGCCCCCAATGCAAGCGCTTTTACGAGATTCTCTTTGCCAGTCTGCGCGGTGAGCACAATAACGTAGGCATACGAGTCTTGGGAACTCGATCGTATACGCTGACACACCTCCTGCCCTGATAGGTCAGGCAGCACCCAGTCTGTAATGACGACGTCGGGTCTGTGCTTCTCGAATAGCTCAACCCCGCTCTGGCCGCTTGTCGCCAAGAGGAGCCTATATCCCTTCTCCAACAGCGGTAGCTCGACCAGCTTTCGAGCGACTGGTGAATCGTCGATGATGAGTACCTTGAATCTCTCTTCAGCCGGGGACATATGCTCCTCCAGGCAAATCCTGTTTGAGTGTGAGTTCGGCAAGGACAACAGCAACCGCCTGGCCAACCTTAGCGACCATCTATCTCCTTCTGTTTCAATTACATACAGGAAGGCCTCGTTAAGGGCTCAATTTTTCGCGGGGCTCAAGATGTCTCGAAGACAGACAGTTGTCTGTAATCAAGCCAAGACAAACAATGTTCCGAAGAGAGGCAATCGCAGAGGAGGCCTACAACTCTTCATTTTCTGCTAACGTGCGTGATCCAAGCGAATCACGTCTGCATTCATGCGGGCCGCTAGTCCGACGACTCGCTGCGGTCGCCAGAGGCGGTGGTCCCCTCGGGCGTGTCGCATTCTCCCAAGATGCGATAGAGTTTCGCCCGACTTACCCCAAGCAATTCTGCCGCGCGCACTTTGTTTCCACCTACACTTTGCAACGCCCGCAGCGTATGGGCTCTTTCCACCTCTTCGAGCGTAGAAAGGACGTCGCCATCTTGGGTTCCAACTGACACATCAACTTCCTGTCTCTCGCGGAGGTATTCTGGAAGGTCGTCGACGTCGATGATGTCCCCCTCAGTCATCATGCAGGCACTCCCGAGCACATTCTCAAGCTCTCGCACATTTCCGGGCCAGGAGTGTCTAGCCAGTAAGACGTCAGCGCGCCTGGTGATTCCACGCAGCGGCTTGCTGTATTGCTCGGCGAACCGCTTGATGAAATATCGCTCAAGCAGCGGCAGATCCTCTTTCCTTTGTGCAAGGGGCGGCAGTTTAATCTGAACCATGGAGAGCCGGTAGAAGAGGTCTTCACGAAATCGTTGATTTTTGACCATTTCCTTGAGGTCCCGGTGCGTCGCCGCGATTACTCTGACTTCCACCTGCCGGGCCACAGGAGAGCCTACCCTCTGAATCTCCCTGTTCTGTAGCACGCGCAACAGCTTTGCCTGCATGGAAAGAGAAAGTTCACCTACTTCGTCCAAAAGGACAGTCCCTCTGTTCGCTGCTTCAAACACGCCGACGCGATCCTGGACCGCTCCGGTGAAGGCTCCCTTGACGTGGCCGAACAGTTCGCTCTCTGCGAGAGTCTCGACAACTGCCGAACAATTGCAAGTCACAAATGGCCCGGAGCAAGCCGGGCTCAGCCTATGCAATGCTTGGGCGGCAAGTTCTTTTCCTACTCCCGTCTCGCCGGTTAACAGAACCGTACGGAAATGCGGTGCAACGCGCCGGATGCGGTGGAACACTTCGAGCATCGCGGCGCTATGTCCCACCATGGATGCGAACTGGGAGTTTTCGAGAAGCTCGTGTTCCAACTGCAAGCAACGCTGTCCCTTATGCAGTTCCAACAACAGCGCTTCCACCCTCTTCTCGAGCTTCTCCACGTTAACCGGTTTGGTCAGGTAATCAGCGGCGCCTTTCTGGATCGCTTCCACGGCCGATTCCGTGCTGTATTGTCCGGTGAGTAAAACCACTTCAATCGCAGGGTCGAACTCGACAATCCTTGCAAGCGCCTCCAGTCCGCTCATCCCCGGCATCACCAAATCGACCACAACCAGGTTCGGGCGTTCTTTATAAACCTGTTCAAGGCCCTCCTGAGGACTCGTGGAGGTATAAACCTTCACGTTTTCGCGGGACAGAACTCTAGCTATGAATTTGAGGTGTTGCTCGTCGTCATCAATCGCGACAACTCGCAGCGCCGAGTCGGGACCAGCAGGCATTTGGCTACCTTGAAGACCGAAAAGATGGAATTTCGGATGTTGACCCTATCCCTCATTGTAAGGCTCCTCGCACCGTGCAAACAGCCCGTTGCGGCTGAAATGTTCCAGAATATTGCAAACGTGTTAGAGCACAACCTTGAAGCGATTCGATAACGCGGCCTTGGCCTGACCGCATCTGCCCGAGCGCTTGCAATGGGAGGTTTGGCTCAATCCCGGACAGATGTTTGTTATCCAGACATTTTTGGATCTTTTGGGAAAATCCAGCTTTAGGCTAAATCGGCTCGTATCTCATTGAAAGGACATAGATAAGCGGCTTGCCGAAACTGGCCAGACGAATGGCTCGTTCCTTGCACAGCTTTGGACGAACTGCAAAAGACATCCATTTTCAGGAGGTTCCCTTTGCAAGCGTTGGAAGAACTCGCAGGGCAACACTTGCGGCGAAGCAGCCGCATTCCGAAAGAGATCGCCATTCTTTTGACCGGCTGCGACGCCAATGGAAAGCAATTCATAGAAAGGACAAAGACGGTAGTCCTGAGCCGTTGTGGCGCTGGCATCGTTTCAAAGCACAAGCTCGTGATCGAGCAAGAGTTGATCCTGGTTCATACGGAATCCAATAAAGAAGCGGACATCCGCATCGTCGGACAGATTGGCTCCGCCAGTGGCTCCTACACCTACGGCGTTGCTTTCCTCCATCCCGACATCAACTTCTGGGGCGTCGAATTTCCTTCCTTGACAGGGGCAGAAATCTCAGCGAGAGGCATGCCATTTCAATGCACTACTTGTGGTTGCCGCGAAGTCCTCGATCCGGAGGCTCTCGAATTGGATGTCTACGCTATCCACGGCGCAATTCTTCGCGACTGTAAACAATGTGTTAAGTCGACCATGTGGAAGAAGGCTTCGGTCGCGGGTTCGGAGTCCGCTCCATTGTCCGAGACTGCGCCTGTTCGATCGAGTCAGGCAGTTCCTTCCGAAGCGCGGCCCGCAGCTGTCCCTTCCAAGAACAGACGCAGGCATCAGCGCATCAAAGTGAACTTCACCGCGTGCGTGCGCAATCCTGGCTTTGAGGACTGCCTCGTTCATTGCGAGAATGTTTCGCGAGGCGGACTTTGCTTCAAGAGCAACCGGCGTTACTACGAGGCCGCACGCATCGAGGTCGCCGCCCCTTACTCTCCGGGATCTCCATGCATTCTTGTTCCGGCCCAAATCGTCCGTGTCCAGGAACTCCCTGAGGAAGGAATGTTCCGATGCGGTGTTCAGTATCTTGATTTGACGAAGGATCCGCTCGCGGCGTAGCCCTCCTAATCCAAAACCCAATGACCGACCTTCTCGGTAAGCCGGCAAGCATATCGAGGGTAAGGAGTCTCTTCCCATTCCGAACGAATAACTTGCGCCTTCCCGACATACTCGCCCCGTGCGCCTACAAGATAGACGTCCACTAATCCCCCAACATTGCGACTGCACATGCACATAAGAACGCGCTCCGACTTACGTTTTCCGTGGTCGTGTGAACCTCAAACGCCTCACGATTGTCGTCTGTTCCAGTGATCCTGAGCGGAACCCTCAGGCGTACCCGCACTTCGGAGCGCCGCTCTTTTCGCCGGGTCTTCAAGAAATCAGCAAGTTGCCCACGCAGTATCATTTGCGCGGAGCTAAACGATGTAAAGGTCTGGCAGAGTTCAAAGCCAGAGTACTTCGGCATGCGCAAATCCAACAAAATCGCGTCTGGCTTGTGCTCCAGCGCCAGTGCCAACGCGTGTTCCGGCTCCCCCGTACCGATGACCTCCTAGGTGTCCGCGAGATTCATCCGCATCACCTTTCGCATGGCATCGTCATCGTCCACCACCAAAAGCTTGCTCATTTCTTTTCTCCCCCTTGACCTGGGTTATTGTGGTCTTGACCGACACTCTTGCCGTCCAGTACCTCGCGCATCTTCTTTATCAGCACTTCTTCGGTGAATGGTTTATGAAGAAGAATCATCCCTTGCTCCAGCACTCCATGTCGGGCAACAAAGTTGTCCGTGTAGCCCGAGATATACAGGACCCGCATGGCAGGCTGTCTTGGCAGCAATCTCTCTGCGAGAACTCTTCCATTTATGCCTGGCATCACAACGTCCGTCAGAAGAAGATCTATTTTCCCTGAGTGCCGAGTCTCCACCTGTAAGGCTTCCTCTCCGTTCTGGGCTACGAGCACCCGGAAGCCATGTGATTCGAGAAACGACTGGGTCAACTTTCGAAGCGGTTCAGAGTCTTCCACCAACAAGATCGTTTCGGATCCACGTGTGGTTTTAACTACGGGTGTCCTTGCAGTGACCTCGGTGGCAGGCTCCTCAACTCGCGGCAAAAAGATCTGAAACGAAGCCCCCTTCCCTGGCTCGCTCTCCACCCAGATGTAACCGCCACTTTGTTTGACCACACCATAGACGGTCGCGAGACCCAATCCCGTACCCTTTCCGACCTCCTTGGTTGTAAAAAATGGTTCGAAAATGTGAGTGATAGTGTCTGGATCGATGCCGGTTCCCGCGTCGATGACGGCAAGCATGACGTAATGCCCAGGCTTGGCTCCCGGATGCTGCCAGGCATATGCCTGATCCAATTCGACATTTGCGGTCTCGATTCTTAGCGTGCCGCCTTCCGGCATGGCGTCCCGGGCGTTGACAGCAAGATTCATGATCACTTGCTCGATTTGGCTTTGATCTGCCTTCACCATTCCCAAGTCCGAGCTAAGGGATGTGTTGACGGCAATGTCTTCCCCGAGCAGCCGGGGGAGCATTTTGGCCATGTCCAAAACAAGGTCGTTCAATTTTAGGATTGACGGCGTAAGGATCTGCTGGCGGCTAAAGGCCAGAAGTTGCCGCGTTAAGGACGCCGCGCGCTGTCCTGCTTTCTCAATTTCTTCGGCACACTCAAGCAGGTCATTCTGAGAACCTAATCTTCGTTTAAGGACTTGGCCGTAGCCGATAATGACACCAAGGATGTTGTTAAAGTCATGAGCAATTCCGCCGGAAAGCCGTCCGACTGCCTCCATCTTTCCTGCCATCCGAAGCTGACGTTCGAGGATCCTCCTTTCTGTGACATCCTCGGCAAACACATCAAAACAAGGCACGCTCTCATGTTCCTCTTTCACTTTTCTTCCAGTACAGCGGACGGTGATGGGCGCCCCATCCCTGCGCTTCAATTCCACCTCAACGTCCTTGAACTCGTTTGCGCTCTGCAGGAGTTCCTTGAGTCCGTTAAAGTCAGAATGATTTCTGAAGACATCTGTAGGGAGGCTGGCATTGAGCAGCTCGTCCAACTTTTCGTACCCTAGCATCTTTTGCAGCGCGGGATTTGCTCTCAGAAGTTTGCCGTCAACACCAGCACGGTAGATGCCATAAGGGGCATCTTCGATCATGGACCGAAAGCTAGATTCAGACACATGAAGGGACTCTTCAGCCTCTTTCCGTTGGGTGACGTCCCGGTTCACAATGACCAATCTTTCGGGCTCTCCCGAACGGGATCGAATGACACTGGCCGTGGATTCCAATACGCGCCAGGTACCGTCTTTGTGGCGCATGCGATATTCCAGAGGCTTGCCCACACCTGTGCGCCGTGCTTCCATGGCGGCCGCTCGAACGCGATTGCGGTCATCCGGATGAATCTGTTCGAAAGAGGACGAACTCTGTAATTCTTCCGTCCTGTAGCCAAGCACTCTGTGATATGAGGGGCTGTTGTACAAACGGTGGCCCTCCATATCGACAACGGCAATCATGTCGGCCACGTTTTCAGTGATGAGCTGAAAGAGTTCCTCTCGCTCATACAGCCGCCTGCGAGTTCGGTGGAGTTGCAATTGCTGGTAGACCGTGTAAACGTCGAAGAGGAGCACAATTCCTAAAAGTCCCCACATGGCGCGCCGCAGATCGAATACGGCCCCCGTCTCTCCTGAACGCAAGATCGAGGGCAGGAAGGAGAGCATTCCAGCTGTCAGCAACAAGGTAATAATGACTGCGGTGGTCCAAAGCCACCACTCTCGTCGTTCAATGCGACGCAGGTGGCTCTTGGTTGCGATTTGTCCTTCTCTGTGGGTTTGACTGCTGTGGATGCCAGGCTTGATCTTATCCGCCATGTTCATCTCCGGAAGGCCCCGGATCTCGACTCTCCTTCTATGCGTCCGCGCATGGCGTCCACGGCGCTCACGCAAATTCGGCCTCTTCGAACGTATTGCCAGGCAGCTATAATTCTCATCCTATGCAGCATCTTGTGCGGGCAAGATTCTTCATTGGTTCCCAAGTTTTTGCGCAAAAGCTTAGGCAGAACACGCCCCTTTAACCGCCGAAACTCATTTCTGTTCGGAATTCCGAACAAGCGGGTGCCTCGCGCCAAATGGCTAGCTGCAAGCCCAGGCAATCATCCACCCCTCCCTAAAAGAGGGTGCGACTCCCGTGTGGCCTGCCAAGCCACTGTCACGGCACTTTCGGCCCATTTCGTAGCACGCGAAACTGAGGCAGGAGATTTGCCGAGGACTCCGGCGGCCAACTGCTCGTGGCAGTGCGGGGCTTTGCCCGGTAAAAGGGCTGTTTGGTAACCCGAACAAGAATGCATTGAGCATACGAAGCGCGTGCGACGCGATCCATCATTGGGCGCTGCAATGACCTGTCAGGGGACGCTTTCGGAAAGAGGAGAAAAGCGTGGGACATGGTGGTGTCCAACAGATTCGACCCGTGAGACTACCGTTCGCTGCTGAACTCCGAGCAACCGAGTTGAACTCTGGAAGGGAGATTTGGGGCGCCTCAACGAATCTGAGCAGGGGTGGATGTTTCGTGCGTACCAGCGAATCATTTCCACAAGACACGCTGCTGTTCATAGAAATAAGGAACCATGGAGTCCGGTTTGTGACGGATGCCAGAGTCGCTTACGCTCTTGAGCGTGAAGGAATGGGCCTCTCTTTCTTGAATATTCCGGGCAACCAGCTCCGCGTTCTCGAAGACTGGCTTGCCTCCGCCGCAGAAAGACAATCAGTGCAACCTTCATGGGGAACAGCTAAATGACAAGATCGAGAGGAGATGTCTCGAACACTTCGGAAACCAGCAAAAACGTCGCAGCCACGCTCCAATAATGATGTTGTCGTCGCAACTGTAGGGTTCGTGAATCGCCAAATCTCCGAATTTAGCGGTCAGTCTCTTCTTAGGGTGTCGTTGAGGATTGATCGATAGAATGACAGAGTGCTTTCCACTTCTCACCCGCCAGAAAGGCGCTAACAACTTGAGAACCATAGCGCTGACCCGCCCCGCTGCGAATCTCTTCCAATGCCTCTTCGAAGGATAGTGCAGATCTATAGGCTAGAAAGCACGCTGACGGTGTCAGATTTCTTCTCTAATCTTGCGAGGGCCAATCGGGTGCCGATCTTGCCGCGTTTTTCTCGTGTTTCCTCCACCCCCACCAGTCTTTCATTAGTAAAAAGATGGTCACCAACCCGAGAGCAAAAAATAGAGCCCCACCAATGACCTTGGCTGTTTGGGACACGTCCGAAACGGAAACGGCATCGTAGAGAAGCACCGCACCCAGCAAGAGAGAAGCCAGCGCAAAAGCCAGACCCAGTTTGTCTAACATGAATTTGACCTTGACCTCAGCCGATGCCGAAGCACTCAAGTCCCCATGGACCTATGCCTTCGTGCGAAACAGGGGAGCTAGGATTTCGCGATCCGCATCGCGGTTTGTAAAGACAGGTGGGCTGTAAGGCTTCTTCATCTCCGAACCGCAACAACAACTGAGCCCAAGGTCCCCCTCGACTGAATCCTTCGTCACCTCAATCTCAGCTGCACAGTCACGGTTCTGGCAACGATATCGCTGCCCCTTTTTCAATACCATGCTCGGTTACCCCCGAAGGACTACTCGCGCAAATGCTACCTGCTGTCACGAATCAACAACCTCTTCCAGTTGTTTGTTCGTTTTCCCGAACATATTTGGACCTTAATTAAAACTGGTGAGGCTACACATCGCTACCGCCAGCTGAAATGAAGGAAGGGATAAATTGCTAATTCGAATCTCGAGACAAAAGATGAACGCAGAACAGGTGTCCTCAAATCATTGCTCAGGCTCATGTTAAGTCGTTTGTTGTGGTGATAGCGAGTTCAGTCGCCACCTAACCAGCCATCCTCAGAAAGTTATGAAGGGTCAAAGGATGGTCGTAGCACGCTCCTTCCTGTCGGCAGCAGGTCTATCGCTCTTCTTCTCCCGGGTGAGGTCTGGAAGAGCGAAGTTTGTTCGGGAAACCGAACAAGGCGGGAAAGCCAATCGGCGGCTTTCACGCATTTCGTAACCTAGCGGCGGGTTCTCGTTCACTGGGATCCCAAATTTCATTTCAGGAGAAACAAAAATGACTTTCAAAAAGGTGATCTGTTTCTTTTTGTTTATAACTGCCGTATTTCTGCTCGCAACAGCACGTGGTCCATTTCAGCTCGAGAATCTGAACAAGATTCGGGCTGACGGGACAGAGCCGCCTCCTCCGCCGATACCATGGCCGTCACGAACAACCACCGTGCCGTCGTTCACAGCTGATGGTACCGAGCCCCCACCTCCTCCTATCCCTTGGGGCCAAGCCGTCACTGAGGGTAAATTCCAAAAGGTTCAGATTGCTGATGGGACAGAACCTCCTCCACCGCCGATGCCTTGGCCAAAGAGCCCACTCGGAGTCGCAGCATAGCTGATCCCAATCGGGGAGAAGATTGCCGGAATCTTCTCCCCGATTTGTGTTACGCTCCACGGAAACCTTGAGGGGTTCAAGATGTTGTCCTCACTGTTTTGGGTAACCGGGCTCGTGCTTGAGAGCGTCCTGTTGGTACGGGCACTGCTAGGGAACTTGCTGAAGTATTACAGTCTTTTCTATTTGTATTTGATTTCCGTTTTTCTCCGGTCAGCTTCCCTTTTTGCGGTTTACCACTTGTGGCCAAACTTCTACTCGCCTGCGTATTGGTTCACCCAGTTCTTGAACGTCCTTCTGGGATGTACGCTTGTTTGGGAGGTCTACAAGGTTGCGCTTGCACAGTATCTCGGTGCGGCTCGCATGGCACGCAACGTGCTCGCCTTCCTCTTCATCTTGGCATTCACAAGAATTTTCGTGAAAGCATGGAACAGCCCGAACTGGATCCCCGGAAGGACGACGCTAGAAACGGAACGTGATCTGCGGATCGTGCAGTTGGCGCTTCTGATCGGTTTGGTTGGTCTTTTTGCCTCCTACGCAATTCCGCTGGGCCGAAATCTCAAAGGGATTATCTATGGCTACGGCCTGTTTACCGCCACTAGCGTCGCTCACTTGACACTTAGGGATTATCTCGGAGACGGCTTCCAGCGCGCCTGGCAGTACATACAGCCCATCTGTTACCTCGTTGTTCTTGTGGTGTGGTGCTTGACTCTGTGGTCCTATGCGCCAATTCCACAACCCACAAACGAGCCGCGACTCGAAGCCGATTATGAATCTCTGGTTGCCGCAACCAAGAGGAAAGTGCGCTCAGCGCGAAGTTATGTCCTCAGGGCCATGCGACCATGACGGCGCTCGCGTTTTCCCTGTTGGCGACAGTGATAATTCTGGCCGTTTGCGTTTTCCTTTCAAGGCGTGGCCGGCGTCGAGATTCCGATGGAGAAGTATATGGAATCGAGCATGAGACTGCGGGTTCTTTCGAATGGGATCCTCTCACTTCAGAACTGAGTGGACGGATTTTTGACCGGAAAGATTCGGATTTCGTCGCAAGTGAAAGCTCTCGGCAAATTACACGGCAGTTCCAGCGCGAGCGTACTGCGCTCGCGCTGGACTGGCTGCGGGCGGTGCGTGACCAAGTCAATCAGTTGGTGCGAGCTCATTTCAGAGCCTCCCGCGAAAACGATGCCCTCAAACCGACCGATGAAATAAGGCTGTGGGTCGAGTTTCTTCTTTTCCAGCTGACGAGCGGAATCCTATACTTGCTGATCTGGGTGTGCGGACCTTCCCGGACCGCAGCCCTTTTCGGATATTCACTGGAGCTGGCCGCACAACTGCAAAAGGTCACCGAAGATATCCTCCCGGCGGGTCGTCAAGTGACTGCGGAGCTCATGAACAATGAACAGGAGCCGAAGAACGGAGACGCAGCAGGCTAAGGACGCGCATGCATGGCGAACTAAAACACGAAGATGTCGAGGCCGCTCGCAGAGATCTGGCGGAGCGGACCTTGTCGAGGATACGTGGGGACTTTGCCCGCCTGATCTATTTGGCTTCCATGCGCAATTACAACACGGGCGAGTACCACCACGAGGGATTGGCATGCATGTTCACTGAGAGCATTGCCGGACGGGCCATTGCGAGTTGCCATCGTGACGTATTCAGGCGCTTGGTTCTCTGCCCGCTAAAGGAGTTGGTCGAGCAACTTGAGCTTTATGCCAGTTCGAATTGCTCTACACCCTCTGAGCTTGTTCGAATTTGGGAAAGGCTCCAGCCTTACAGAGTGACAGTCCCATTGGAGTGCAGTCCGCTTGCCGCTCGCTTTTTTGTCTCAAATATCAGGACCGCCTTGGCAATTTTGCAGTCTCGCCACTTGCGGGCTCATCGGGAGGCACTATCCGCATTGCCAGACCGGTGACGCGCCCGACGATCTCAGCTTCGGCTTCATATTTGAATTGGCGAATCACGCAACCCGATCCTGGATGCGGAACCAGAATGAGCTGAGTTCCTTGAAGTTCGCACCAGGAACACACGTAGCCGTTTCGCAATTCGACAAAGTAAATAGGCCGCTCATACTCTGTCTGCCATTTGAGCGGCAGGATCTTCTTGATGCCCGCGTCAATCTGCACGAAAGAGCCCGGCCGCAAAAGTGGATAGAGCGTCCTGTCTTCCAGCCCGATGTAGCCGTACATACTACGCCGAACGTCCAAGTGTTGGATGACTCCTATCGGCACTTCGCCCCAGATTTCCACCACGCGCGATAAGAGGTTTGTCTTGCCTCTATCGAACGCTTGGTCAAACCGAATCGGAAAAGTGACTGTTCCGGTCTCGTCAAAGACTTCCACCGATGTCAGATGGGTTTGGGGAATCTCGGACTGCAGCTTGTTGATCTTCTTGGTATCCACCCCATAGAGCTGAAGAAAGTCGCTGAATTTTAGGTGATAGATGATGCTCAAACTATAAAGCTTGTAAATGCTCGGGACAGAATCCGAGTTCTCAATCTCGCTGAGCCACGTGGTGGAAACGCGAAACTCTTCATTCCCCTCAGAATCTACAACCTTCTGGCTTAGATCGGTCACATCTCGTACGGTCATTCCTAGCCGCAAGCGAAGTCCTTTTAGTTCTTCGCCCGCACGCAAGATAGATTTGTTCTCCGGCATATTATTTGAGAGGAGCGAAAATGCCGTGGGCCTTTTCCACGTCGCTGCTTGGCGTGAGTTTTACCCGCTGATATTAAATGCCGCTCGGCGCCGCATCCTGTAGAGACTACTTGATTCTGCGTAGATTGCAAAGCTTCCGCGACGCGGGTTGAGTCCAAACTGGCCTAACGTGCGCTATTTTGCATAAGTAGTCGACAAGTCGGAAGTAATCGCAAGGTGTGCACGACAAAACTGGTTGGGATAGAGCTCCCGCGCGCCAGCTGTAGGTGGAGGGATACCGTCCTTGCTCTTTCGATTGCAAGGCGGGTTCACAGTTCACCCTGGCCACGTTTCCGGAGGCCCCGATAATCCCGGACCGCCAGTTTTCCCGGGTCCGGTTCGAAGTCTTGGCCATGTTTCTTCCTTGGACCTTCCCAGGCTCAGCGAGGTTTAAGCGCTGATTCGCATCCTCCCCGACACTTGCCTGGTTTGCCCAGGGCCTAGTTTCATCTCTCACGCAAGGCTCTTGGCCGACTCTGCGTCCGGCTGACCGTGGATCAATGAAACGACCAAATACCCAGAGTCCCTTTGCCCAATGTCGGCGTTACCTTCATTGGAGAGACGCAGTCGTCTCTTCGGAGGGCGTTACCCCTCGTTCACCGCTCTTACGGACTCATGCGCCGATCCCGCAACCTCTCCCCGACTTCGGCTTTGGCTTCGTTCGCGGAGTCTTCGCAGGTTGCCATCTGCCCCTGCTGCTCACGGGACCTATTTCGTGGCTGCAGCTATTCCTTTATGTTCAGGCCTCCGAGTTTGTTTGCCTCCCGGGTCGCTCCTACCGCTGCAAGTTCCCTTGCAGGGCAGCTGAGGCGTTTACATCCGAGCAGAACGTGCATCGTTACCCTTTGCACGCATCGGATATGCTATCCGCCCGACTACAGGCAATTGGCGGAGCGAGGACTTTCACCTCGCAAGATTCATAGCATTGTCGACTGCTCCTCTCACTCTAGGTCTAGGGGTTCACTCCATTTCCGATTAACGCATGCTAAAGGCGTAGGTGCTAGGCGGATCGTCGGCCCTTCCATAACCAATTGTTTCGCATGCGCGGCGACTCGGATTCAATCCTTGGCGAGGTTCTCTTGAGCAACCCGAGAAAAGAACTCCTCTTGTGCCTGATTCTAAGGGCCGCTAGAGTACCACCTAGCCGACCTCCCGCTCCGAACGGACACACAAAGAAAATGAGCCACGTCAAACCGCCCTTACGCCTTTTTACCTCGCTACTATGATCTGCTGTTCCCGTTTCATCTTCCTTGGTATGAAGAGGTGCAACGGCGCCTGCTTTGGCGAATCGTTCGAAAAGGGCGATCAGCGTGCGACCTTGCTCGCGGCACGGGGACGACCGCAACCAGCGTGCCACGTCGTTCTGCGGTGACTGAGCCCACACTCGGTGTGGCCGCATCGTGTTCCGATCCTGAGAGCTAACTAATTTTGCAAGGGCGAGTCGAAAATCTTCTGCCTCTGAAGGAAGCTGCTTGTAGCGAACAGCCTTGTCAGCCTGTTGGACAAGAATGTAATCGGACATCTCACGTCCAGTCTGTTCGTAGTACACCCTATTCATGTCGGCGCGAAAGGCGCCGACAATTCTCGGCGCCCACTTCTCAAATGCTTCCACCAACCCTTTACCGGCCAATCTCTGTTGTCTTAGCACGCCGAGCAGGATCTTGCCTTCCCAAAGGGGCGAAACGCTCTACCTCCCGAGACGACGCGGTTCTGCTGGTCCTCCCTGCGGCATTGCCTCGTTCGCGGTGCTCACGACGGCGCCCTCCAACTCGGCCTCGACGCGTTGCTACCAATTCGCGCGCAAGTCTTGTCGCGGCCTGCGCGCGACCAATTGCGTACTGGTTCATGGTGGCCACCTCGCGCACCCGTAGCCCACTATATACATAGCACCATGATGAAAAGTGGAATCTTCGGTGCAAAGACCCGCGCCAGATAGTCGGTTGTAACGCTGCAAACGTCCGAGCGACCTTACTCCGCTTGCCACGGTGTGCCGTTATGCCTTGACCCTGCTCTCAAAATGCGTACAATTGCTCTCATTATGAGAGCGAAAGCTGGCGCGTTGGCAGATGTACTGTTCGGGAAGGCACGCGGAGCGATCCTGGGCCTCCTCTACGGTCACCCGGATCAGTCCTTTTACTATCGACAAATCACGCGCCAACTTGATCGCCTGAGCGTTGGCACGCTGCAACGTGAGCTGGACACCCTTTCTCAACTGGGGCTCATCGACCGATCGACGGTCGGAAAGCAGGTTTTCTACCGCGTTAATCGCAATCATCCGGTCTTCCCGGAACTGCGCGCACTAGTGGCGAAGACCGTAGGGGCAATTCAGGTGCTTCGTTCAGCACTCGCACCACTGGCGAACCGCATCTCGCTCGCCTTCATTTACGGATCAATGGCGCGGCAGGAGGAAAGAGCCGAAAGCGACATCGACCTGATGATCGTCGGCAAAGTAACGCCCGACGATGTGCTCGCGCGTCTCGGTGATGTCGAGCCGTTGCTTGGGCGGGCGGTCAATCCCACGGTTTATTCTGTGGCAGAATTTAAGACGAAGCTCTCGAGTGGAAATCACTTCATTAATTCTGTGCTGCGTCGCGAGAAGGCTTTCCTAATTGGAGACAAAGATGAGCTTGGAAAAGTGGGCGGAATACGGTTGGCTGAAAGCCGAACCGACCAGTCGCGATGAGATCAAGAGTCTACTGACGATTGTCGGTCGCGACCTGAGGGACGCGAACGGCAATCTCCGAGGATCGGCGATTCGAGGCGGCGTTTAGTGCTGCCCGCACGGCCGCCACTGTTGCCTTGCGAGCGTCGGGCTATCGCACGTCAACTCAACTCGGCCACCACATAAAGACGATTGAGTCTCTCGAATTGACCATCAAAGCTGATTCCAAGATGATTCAGAAAATGAAGACTTTTTCGAAGAAGAGGAACGTGACCAGTTACGACTCTGCAGGCAATGTCTCGAAGCAGGAACTAGAATTGGCAATTAAGACCGCCGCCGATTTGCACCGCGAAGTTGTTACCTGGCTGGAGAAAAACCATCCCGAACTCCTGAAGGACTGACAGTCCCCTCATGGTCTCTCGTGGTCAAGCCGTTCGCTTTCGCGCGCTGGAGCGGTGCTGCCATTTAGACCGTGTTTCCTTTTTGCCACCGCGTCCAAAGGTCTCGCGCTAAGTATTCTGCGAAACGCTCCGTCGATCAGGTTTCCGGGCGCCACGTTGTCTCTTTGCAAGGGTGCTATTATGGCGGTGCGAGGTCACTGAGTTCGACATTAAAAAAGACATTCAGGCGATGACGACATTTCGGCGCAATCCGGGAAATTTTATGAAGCATCTCAAAAAGACGAAGAAACCGCTGGTTCTTACAATGAATGGAAAAGCGGAAGCGGTCGTGCAGGATGCGGAAATCTATCAGCGCCTGCTCGACATTGCCGCACAAGCCGATGCGCTTGAGGGAATCCGGCAAGGCATCGAAGACATAAAGAAGCTTCTTGTGCGTCCGGCGCGCGAAGCTCTGGAAACGTTCCAGCGCAACCATGCCATACCTCGTTAGACTGGCCGACTGCGCCCTACCGGATATGGAGGTCGGTCTTTTCTTTATTGGCGAAGTCGTGGATGTCACCGACCATCTCGGCGGCTTCAACTTCCAGTGGGCTTGGGCCTCCGGCCGGCTGCAGCGTGTGAATCGAGTACGAATCCTTTACCCTGTTCCAGCTCCGCCCAACGCGCGTACAACGCATCCACAATCTTCTGCGCCTTGCCCATTTCCGCCAGCACGTTTTGTAGCCGCACGTGATCGCCCATCACCTCGGGATCCTCCAGCGCCTTGTGGCGAATTTGCAACTCCTGCTCCGCCTCGGTGATCCGCCCCTCGATTCCCGCCAATTCCCTGCTCTCTTGATAGGAAAGCTTCTTCTGCCCTGTAGCAGGCGTCTTGCTCCCGTTTCCCGCTGCCTTTGCCTTTGACCGCGGCTCATCCTTCAGACCGCTGATTTTCTTTGCAGCTTTTTGTGCACTTTGCCATTCTTCCCATTGCGAATAATCCGCAAACCGCTCGGTCTTGCCCATTCCATCCAGCCCCAGCACCACCGTCGAAACACGATCCAGCAGGTAACGGTCGTGCGTTACCAGTACCAACGCCCCGCGATATTCCAGCAGACTCTCTTCCAATATTTCCAGCGTCGGAATATCCAAATCGTTCGTGGGCTCATCCAGCAGCAGCACGTCCGCGGGTTGCAGCATCATCTGCGCAATGAGCACCCGTGCCCGCTCGCCGCCAGAAAGCCGCCCCACCCACTGATTTAGCTGCTCGCTGGCAAACAAAAATCGCTCCGCCCACGACGCCACGTGAATCACCCGTTCCTGATAAATCACCGCGTCGCTGTCCGGCGCCAGCGCCCGCCGCAGCGTAACTTCCGGATCGAGCTGGCGGCTCTGGTCGAAGTACACGATCCGCAAACCGTCCGCCTTGCGAATTTTCCCCTTCGCCGGCTCGATATCCCCGCGCAGCAAACGCAGCAGCGTCGTTTTCCCGCTGCCGTTCGGCCCCACCAGCCCCACGCGCATTCCCTGCGTGACAATAAAGTGCAGCCCGGCGATCAGCGTCCGCTCGCCAAACCCGTAGGAAACGTCATCCAGCGTAAGCAACTGCTTGGTTTTCCGGCTGGTCGCGGAAAAATCAATCTCCGCCGCGGGAGTCCGCGTCCGCGCCTTCATTTCCGCAAGCTCGCCGATCATCCCGTGCGCATCGTCGATGCGCGCCTTCGATTTCGTGGTGCGTGCTTTTGGCCCTCGCCTCAGCCAGGCGATTTCTATGCGCACACGGTTTTCCAAGGCCTGTTGCCGCTTTTGCTGCGCATGCAGGTACTCTTCCTTGGCCTCCAGGAACTTGCTGTAATTCCCGGACACGCGCAGCGCTCCGTCTTCGTACGCGCAACTGATTTCCACCATTTCGTTTGCGACATTTTCCAGGAAATACCGGTCATGGCTCACCACCACGCATGCAAATCCCGCGCCTTGCAGCACACCTTCCAGCCAGCCAATTCCCGCGAAGTCCAGATGGTTCGTCGGTTCGTCCAGCAGCAGGATATCCGGCCGCTGCACCAGCGCTTCCGCAATCGCCAGTCGTTTCTTCCAGCCGCCCGAAAGCTCCGCCGCCAACGCATCCAAAGCGGTAAAACCCGCCCGTCCAAGCGTCTCCGCGAATTCCGAAGCGTGTTCCTCTTCCGGTACGCGCGCTCGTTCCAGTGCACCCTCAATCACGCCGCGCACCGTCACGCCCGGCGAAAACTCGGATATCTGCGTCACGCAGCTCATCCGCGTCCCCTTGCGCACGGCGACATCCCCGCCATCCGGTTTCACGCGGCCGTAGAGCATCTCGATCAGCGTGGATTTGCCGGACCCGTTGGGTCCAATCACACCGATCCGTTCCCCTTCCGAAACGGTGAAGGAAAGATTCTGGAAAAGCGGTGCGCTTCCATATCTTTTGGAAAGTCCTTGTGCGCTAATCAGCGGTGCCAATTCTGCCGTCTTCTCCTGTTATGTCGCTCTTCTAGCATAACAGCAGCCGCCCCGCTCAAAATCTTGGGGGCAATAAGGGGGCACTAGGGATTCTGCTGTATTCCTTTCAATGACTTAGAAGGCCAAGGTGCGCCACAAAACTCCTTTGTTTTCATGCAGTCAGCGGATTCGAATCCCATCGGCAGAATTCGGGCCACGTTCCTGTCCCTCGCCTTCAATCAGCGGATACAGTAGCGCCAAAGTATTGAGCGAAGTCGTAGTTTTGTAAAAAGGTTTGTCGTTGTTACCGCACCAGAGGTCACTGCCGGCGCATTGATTATGCGACCACATTGTTCTAAAATGTAGCTACTTTGCGGAGTATTGCTGAATGGAAAAAGTTGGTATTCGCGAGCTGAAGACGCATTTAAGTCGGCACCTCAAGAAAGTGCGGTCGGGAAAGCGGTTGCTGATCACCGAACGGGGTCGCACGATTGCGACCATCAGCCCGGTGGACGCACCCCGTGCTCTCGACTGGGCCTATCGCATGGTCGCCGAAGGACGCGCACAGTGGAATGGTGGGAAGCCTAGCATTCCTAAGAATCCAGTCAAGTTAAAAGGAAAGAGGACGGCCGCTTCTGTCGTGATCGAGGACCGGCGGTGAAGCTCTATCTCGACACCAGCAGCCTGGTCAAGCTGTTCATCGCGGAAACAGGTTCCGCAGCGGTACGCGAATTAGTAAACAAGACAGACACTGTTTGCACCTCACCTGTCGCCTACGCTGAAGCCAGAGCCACGTTCGCCAGGCTGCGCCGGTCCGGCCAGCTCGGCGCATCCGCATTCGCGTCCGTGAAACGGGAATTGGAGGCATATTGGCCGACATATTTGACCGTGAATGTGACCGATTCTCTTTGTCGTGAAGCTGGTGAGCTAGCTGAGCAGTTCGGCCTCCGAGGTTTCGACGGAATCCACGTCGCATCCTTCGCTCAAGTGGCTGGGGAAGCTGGAATTCAGGAAACCAGCTTTTCCAGCTTCGATGACCGTCTAAATGAAGCGGAACGACGTTTAAGGCGTATTCTCGCCCGACGTGGACGCTGAGAATTTGTCCAAATTCTTTTGGGGGCAATGGGGGCACTAAGGAGTCCCTCCGTTTCCTTTGAGTTCCTTAGAAGGCCAAGGTGCGCCGCAAAACTCCTTTGTTTCCATGTAATTGGTGGATTCGAATCCCATCGGCTCCACCAACTTCTTTGGGTCCGGCCCTGTGACATGGGTCACAGCATCCCGCGCAGGCTTGGAAGTTTGAAATAGAGGCTTGGGAATCTGCGGCAGCGCGAGGTGCAACGTGCCTTCGGCCGGGCAAATCCACGCATTCGAGGCAACCCGTGCATTCGGCGGACTTGATGGTAATGAGCTGGTCCACCGGCAGATTTGACGGGCAAACTTTGGCGCACTTGGCACAGTCGATGCACAGCTCGGGCTCGCGCCGGATGCGCCTGCTAGACGAAATCGGTAGAATGGCAGGGCTATGGCGAAACTCACTTTTCTGGGCGCGGCAGGTTGTGTAACCGGATCGAAATATTTGCTGGAGGCGGGCGGCAAACGACTATTGGTGGATTGCGGGCTGTTCCAGGGGACGAGCGAACTGAAAGACCGCAACTGGAAGCCGCTGCCGATTGATCCCAAAACGATTGACTACGCCGTGCTGACGCACGCGCACTTGGACCACACGGGTTGGCTGCCGGTGCTGGTGCGGGACGGCTATCGTGGGCCAATTTTTGCAAATCCCGCGACGATCGAGCTGACGGAAATCCTGCTAAAAGACTCCGCGCACTTGCAGGAAGAGGAAACGAAGCAGGCCTGGAAAAAGAAATACAGCCGACATGAGGAGCCGCGGTCGCTGTACACGCCTGAGGATGTTGATCCCGTATTGCAACAGTTGAAGACCATGCCGCGGAGCGGGGGGTTCGACATCAGCCCGGAGTTCCATGTGGCATCGTTTGACGCAGGACACATTCTGGGGTCGTCGAGCCTGGAACTAACGATCAACGAAGGCGGAAAGAAAATTGTCGTTGTTTTTTCGGGCGACATCGGCCGATACGGCCAGCCCATCTTAAAAGAGCCGACGACGCCACCGTCGAGCGCGGACGTGCTGATATGTGAATCGACTTACGGAGACCGCGAGCATCAGGACGGGAATCCCGAGGAGTTGCTGGCGCAGATCGTGAACCGGGTGGTGAAGCGCGGCGGGTCGATTGTGATCCCGGCGTTTGCGATTGGGCGCACGCAAACGTTTATGTACTACTTGCGGCAGCTGGAAGACCAGCAGCGGATTCCGCGGGTCCCGGTGTACGTGGACAGTCCGATGGCCCTGAGCGCGACGGACCTCTATATGAAACACAAAGAGGACCACGACCTGGAATTTGCGCGGGAAGAAGGCAGCGACGGCAAGGGCGATCCGTTGAGCGTGCACGAATTCCATTTGACGCGTTCGGCGGAGGAGTCGAAGGCCATCAACAAGGTGAAGACGCCGTGCATCATCATTAGCGCGAGCGGAATGGTGAGTGGCGGGCGCGTGCTGCATCACCTGGCGCTGCGGTTGCCGGACGCAAAGAACGCCGTGATTCTGGCGGGCTTTCAGGCGGAAGGGACGCGAGGCCGCGCGCTGCAAGAGGGTGCGAAGACGCTGAACCTTTTTGGGCAGGCCGTACCGGTCTGCGCCGAGATTGTAGAGATGGGGCAGTTTTCGGCGCACGCGGGAAAGAGCGAATTGCTGCGGTGGCTGAGCGGATTCCCTGCCACTCCGAAGCAGACGTATTTGACGCACGGCGAGCCGACGGCGGCACAGGCGCTGCAGGGGGCTATTCAGGAAAAATTCAGATGGGAGGCCGCCTGGGCGCGGTACTTGGACACGGTTCCGCTGGGTACGTAGCCTGAATTTTGCGCGAGCCTATGCCCCGAAATGGTAAACATTTCGCCTCGCAAGATGGCTCCCGCGTACTGAAGATGCCTGTCGGGGTTTGATGGTTGTGAGGAGAAATTTACAGAGTTCAGGAAACTATTTTGGGGCTGGAATCGTCTATACCAGTAAGACCACTCGCGGGGTAGGAGGCTAACCACCACAGGGCAACCGACCGTCAGTCTCCTACCCCTAAACGCCCTGAAGCTCATGAAAGCGCAAGATTTAGATAGCCTTTATCTAAGGGGGGCCTGTTTATGAAACCTAAATCTTGGACCCAAACTTAACGCCAAAGGCAACCCCCCAAAACCCCGTTACCTAGCTCCCACCGAAACGCTCTTTCCTGGGGTCTGCCGGGACATGGCGGGGACTTCTGTCAGTTCCAATCCGGCTACAAACATCGGTAGTGGTGCGCCCCGGCCCCAGCGATTGAGTTCCCAGGAAGCACGAATGAATTTGATCTCGGCCCGCAGCGAAAGGTCGAGGACCATCTTGGTGTGGCCGCGATAGAACTGCTGAGGCAGCTTGAGGAGGGGCTTGGGGGTCCAGGTTGTGCCATCGGCGGAACCATAAATCGAGACGTCGAGAGATTCCTGTTCGAGTTGGTCCGAGACAGTGAGAAGACAGAGGAAGGTTCGCGTGGCGCTCGCGGAGATATCAAAGGAGGTACCTTGGCCATTTGATTCCATTTTGGTATCAGGCGGGATCAGAATCAGTTTCATAAATAGAGTGCTCGACGCGGGGATTCTAGCACATTGTCCTAGTGACTGGTGACTGGCAATTCCTCGTGCGCTTGAGCTTGTAGAGAGTTATTTTCAACGCGCCATCAGGAAATCTCGCAACGCAAAGTAGGGAAAAATCCGATTGTAGGACGGCCACTTACGGCCTAGTGTGCTGCAACCGAATTCTACGCAAGTGACCCCCAGTCAAGTGTGCTGCTACCCCGTGCCGCTGCATACCTGTCGCATGCACGAGTCGGCCATTACGCTTCAACTACCTCAAGGAGAGTGCACATGAACGAGAAGCGAACGTCGATGATCGCGATCTGTCTGACAGCGGTTCTGGCTTTTAGCCCAGCCGTCAGCTTTGCACAAAGCGCAACCACATTCAGCGGTGAGGCTGTAGCACTGAAAGCAAGTGCGGCAGGGGTCTCACTGGCTCTTGCCGATACCGGACCGCTGCCATCGAGCGGCGGGAATTTGAGCACTTCGGTGGCAAGCGTCAGCGTCGCCGGGATAGCATCGGCTGACACGCTGAGCAGTTCCACCTCGGGGAGTGGTGCGACCAGTCAATCGCAATCGACGCTCCAGGATGTGAACCTTGTGAACGGACTCGTGGCGGCCACAGCCGTGAAATCCAACTCCAGCGCCACGTGTAGCAATGGACGGGCCGCCACTAGCGGGAATGCGCAGTTGGTGGGGTTGACAGTCGCGGGGCAGTCGATCCTTGTTTCGAATCCGAACTTGTCGATCTCCCTGCCGGGTGGAATCAGTGTCATCATCAACCAACAGACTAGTTCGTCGGGCGGAACGAGTGGATCGATGACGGTCAATGCGCTGCATGTTACTGGACCAGGCATCGACGTCGTGGTTGCTTCCGCGCAGTCCGATATTACATGCTCATGAGGATGTTCGTGTAGACATGAGAGCCACGGTTCAATCCAACCGTGGCTCTATTTCATTAAGAACTGCGTTATCCGCACAGAAGAGAGATTGCTGGTGCCCTAAGCGTGCAATTTCGAGAGGCGCTCTTCGGCGGCAGCGAGGGTTTCTTCTTTCTTGCAGAACGTGAAACGGACTTGCGAGGCGCCGTGGCGCGCATCGTTGTAGAAACTGGAGCCGGGGACAACGGCCACGCCGATTTTTTCGACGAGGTATTTCGCGAAGCGGACATCTTTGGTATCGGCGGGAAATTTGGCCGGGTCGGGATCGGCGAAACGGGAAATGTCGGTCATGACGTAGTAAGCGCCGCGCGGCTTGAAGACGGTGAACCCGGCGGCGGTGAGAATTTTCAGAATGCGCTCGCGCTTGGCGGCGTAGGTAGCGGCAAGTTTGTCGTAATAACTCTGCGGGAAGTGCAAAGCGATCGAGCCGGCCTGCTGGAGGGGCGCGGCGGCGCCGACGGTCAGGAAATCGTGAACTTTGCGAATGGGCTGCGTCGGGCCCGGCGGAGCGAGAACCCAGCCCACGCGCCATCCGGTGACACTGTAGGTTTTCGAGAGGCCATTGATGACGATGGTGCGGTCGCGCATGCCGTCGATGGCGGCCATGGACATGTGCTTTGCGCCGTCGTAAAGAATGTGCTCGTAGATTTCGTCTGTGATGCAGTAGGCGTTCCAGCGGATGCAAAGGTTGCGGATAAATTCGAGTTCCGCGCTGGTGAAAACTTTGCCGGTGGGATTGTTCGGCGTATTCAGAATGATGGCTTTGGTGTGGGGACCGAAGGCGCTGGAGAGTTCTTTTTCGTCAAACGACCAGTCGGGCGGGCGGAGCTTGACGAATCGAGGAGTGGCGCCACTCAAAATCGCGTCGGGACCGTAATTTTCGTAGAAGGGCTCAAACACGACGATTTCATCGCCGGGATTGATGACCGCCATCATGGCGGACATCATGGCTTCCGTCGAGCCGCAGCAGACGGTAATTTCGCGTTCGGGATCGTAGCGCACGCCCTGAGTGCGGGCAAATTTTTCGACCACGGCATCGCGCAGGGGCTTCGCGCCCCAAGTAATCGCGTACTGATTGATGTCGTCCGCGATGGCTTGGCGCGCGGCCTCTTTGATTTCCTCCGGAGCGGCAAAATCGGGAAAACCCTGAGACAGATTCACGGCGTGATGCTTCATGGCCAAGCGCGTCATTTCGCGAATCACGGATTCCGTGAACTGCTCGGCTTTGGCCGAGAGCATACGGCGCGAGATTTGAGCCATGGTGGAATCCGGGGCTGTCATTGCACCTTCCTATTGCACCCTGCTTAAATCACGCACGATCTAAAGCAGAAAAAGCAGATTTCTCGCTTCGCTCGGAATGACAATTGAGGCGGCTTTTTCCGCAGCGCTAAGTCCGTGCAGCTTCAGCGGGCGTGGCCGGAAGACGCTTGCGTGGCCACCGTGGGCTGCCCATAAATCATCCGGTAGAGTTGGGCATTTCGCAAGACGATTTGCACGTATTCGCGGGTTTCGGTGAAAGGGATCGATTCAACGAGTTCGGGAATCTCTTCGTAATTGCGCTCGCCCTTCCAGGCAGAAATGCGGTCTTCGCCCGCGTTGTAAGCGGCCGCGGCGGCCTCGGGAGAGCCAAACTGTTGAACGAGGTTGGCGATGTACACCATCCCGAGTTCGATGTTGTAGTCGGGGTCGAAGAGCTTGTTCTTGGCGTACCTGACTTTGATTTGTCTAGCAAGGAGCCGGCCCGTTTTGGGAAGCACTTGCATCAGCCCAATGGCGTCCTTCCGGGAAACCGCATCCGATTGGAAGGTGGACTCCTGACGAATCAGGCCGGCAGCGAGCATGGGATCGAAATCGTTCTTGGCCGCCTCGCGGCGCAGGGCTGCTTCATAGGGCAAAGGGAAAAGCGCCTTCCAGACGTCGATGGGAACATCGCTGAATTTGCGGGCGTCCACATTGGGGACGGCGGCACGTGCGTAGGTCATGCCCGCGCCAAAGTGCCCTTGATCAAAGGCTGCTTGCGCGGCTTCCAGAAGGAACCGTGGGGAAGGGCTGGCAAAGTAAGCGTTCTTGAGTTCCTGTTCGGCAGAAGAGTCAAAGGCAATCGCGCGGAGTGCCTGCGCACGCTGCCAACGCTCCTCGGCGGCAATGGGAATCGGCTCATCAAATGGACGAAGGGTGGGCGCAGGTGGAATTTTTTCGAGAAATTCGGCAGGATTTTCTTCGCCAGGACCAAGTTTGGCAAGACGAGCGGCAGCAGCGATGGCGAAATAAGTTTCGGGGAAACGCTCGACCGCTTTGTTGTAGAAGCTGCGGGCATGCGGGATATTTCCCGCACGTTCCGCGCTCCGCCCCAACCAGTAAAGAGCGTCGACGGCGTTCGAAGAAGTGGGATTCTTCACCAGAAAATTGGTCAGGCGGTCGTCCGCATCGGGTTGATGATCGAGGTAAGCGACCCAGGCAATGCGCCATTCGCAGTTGTAAGCGTGCCTGCCATTTGGAAACGAATCCAGGGCGTGTTGATAAGCAACCACGGCTTTCTCGCGTTCCAATTCCACCCAGTGGTAATTCCCTGCCGCCATCAGGCCGTCTTCGTTCCATTTGCTGACGGGGTACGTTTGCGCGAGGGTGTTCAGCGCATTGAACATTTCGGTCTCTTTTTTCGCGTCGCGGTAAGCCTGCGACAATGCGTACAGCCGTTCCGCGTCGACGTCGAGATCCGGGGTCGTTAGCGAGGCAATCAGCGAGGGGGAACCCTTCAACCGAACTTTGCACTCCGCAACGCGAAGCTGTGCGCGCTGCCGCACCGGATTGGCGGGGTCTTTGAGTATATTGAGCAGCTTCTCAAATTCCGTGCGGGCCTCTCGCCATTTGTGTGCGTCATAAAAAATCCGCGCGCGCTGCTCCTGCAGTTCGACGCCGGGATAGGAATACTCCTTGCCGAGCGCATGCATGATCGGAGCGAGCGCGGCACCGGCGGGCTTGGCTTCGTCGGCGAGGGGGAACTTGTAGAAGATGGTTTGAAAGTCCTTGGCGGCGCGAGGGAGTTGGTGAGCGGCCTGATACGCGCGGGCGCGTTCGATGAGAAGCTCCGGCTTAGAAGACGTACCCGCATAGGCGTTGAGCGCATCAATGGCTTCCTGCGGGTGTCCTAACTGAACAGCAGTGGGCGCAAGAGACTGCAAAAGTTGCTCGCGCAAAGCGGTATTGGGATAGTCGTGTTGGAGAGTCTGAAGAACCTTGTAGGCCTCGGCTTTACGACCCGAATTCAGTTGCGCCTGAGCGGTCCAGTACAAAGCGTATTCCCGGAGAAGAGCGTCGCTCTGCGCCTTCAGCAGCCAGCCCAGGGCCTGCGCCATACGGCTCTTGGAGAAGTCTTCGTAACCGAGAGCGAGAGCCGCGCGCGCGCCCCAAACATTGGTGGTGTTTTTTGCCGCAAAGGCCGAGAGCTTCTCATAGGCGCCGGGCGCACGGTTGCGAAGATCACGAGCAAGCTGGGAAAGTTCTTTGAGCGATGCACCGTCTTCGGGAGTCTCCACGGCAACTTGCGGCGGCGCGGTTTCCGGCTTGCAACCGTCGCGGCAGGGCGGCGCAGGGGGCTTTTTCGATTTGTGCTTGTGCTGGGTGGGCCGCGCAAGGAGGTCAAAGGAGCTGCCCAGTGAAAGGACGAACGCGAGCACCAAGGCAGTCAAGGAACGAGTCATAAAGAGACACAAGGACCAAGCATCTTCGGACCGGCCACAAAAGCGATTCGTGCCGGTACGGTTAGTGATGGCGCGCCGGCGTCGAATAAGGATACTCGCCCAGGGCGTGTGGATCGCCATCAGCGAGGATTTCCACCAACCAGCGATAAAAATAGTCCACCGGATGGTCCATGATCGGTTTGAAGCGGCGGTCGTATTCTCTATGGGCTTTTTCAATGTCATCTTTCAGTCGGATGCAGAGATCTCTGTTTTCGCGGCCCAGCCGGACTTGCTCCGGCCGAAGCATCTTTATGTCTTGCATCGAAACTTTAGCAACGCGATTCGCGCGGCGGTGCAGTTCCTGTTCGTCCGGCGAGAGGCGGTTGACGTCGAATTCTTCGCCCCATTCCGTTCCCGCGGCGGGCTCGACCAACTCGAGAGTTTCCGCTTCTGCCTCTTCTTCATAGGATGGAGCCGGGGGCGGCTGCACTCTGGGAACGGGCGCAGCCTTCGAGGCCATCGGCGTTGGCTGAGACGGTGCGGGGCGCTGCCGGGCGGGAGCCGGCTCGGGAGCCGCTCGGCCAACCAAATCCGTGATCTGCGCTTCGAGAGGTGAACGAGGGCCGGTTTGAAGCGACAAGGCAACAAATCGCGACAAAACTTCCAGCGCGGCAGTGAGAGCGGCAGCCGAAGTCTGCGCACGAAGCAAGGGGGACAGCGCATTCGTCGGTTTGTTGCTGGCGCAGGCGGAGACGACATCGTTAAGGGCATGATGAAGTTCGCCCGAAGTGCGCTGGATGCGCTCGAGGTTGTCGCGAAGCGCTCGCGCGATGGCCTGCTCAACAGCATTAGGTTCCTGTGCCATACCAGCTTTCGACGGCAATTCCCCCGCAAGATCACCCACCTTGGCATTTTCGGAGCTAGTTGAATTTGAGTCAACCGAGTCGCCAGAGTGGTGTGCTCAATTGTTGCTTATCGAAGGAGGGAAAGCCGCCGAGGAATCGAACAAGACGCAAATAACACCAATAAAAGGGTCAGGCACGGCTTACAAAGATTCTACTTTTGCCTGAGTGCTATAATTGGCGGAGGGGGCGACACGGTTTCGACGGAAGCTGTCGCGACCCGAAGGCATGCCGGGACCCACCTGCCCGTAACTTGGTGGAAAACCAGAACTGCCAACAACAACTTGGCACTTGCTGCCTAATTAAATAGGCGCACGTCTCCCCGGGCTTTGCTCACGGGCCTGGCAAGAGGCGTCACACAGTGAGCTGGCCCGAACCTTTCGGTCCGTAAGGCTCGGGCGAGATTCATCGGACTAGCCAGCTGCGTTTCTTGCTCATTCTGACCGCGGCGGGCGAACCCAAGCGAATTGAGCTAAGCATGTAGGCTTCGGGCCGTAGCGCTTTTCGGACGGGGGTTCGACTCCCCCCGCCTCCACCATTCTTAAAGCATTTACAATCAACTTATTACAGCCACTTTAAGTGCGCCTGCGTTCCAGATGAGTTCAACTGCGCTTGCAAGTGCTGGAGGCGGGGGAGTTGGTATTACCTCCACTTTGCGGCGAACGATTGTCTCCACCTTGTCGCGACATTCCAATCGGCGAAGAACTGACCACACACGGTCCTACTACTTTCCACATTGCTCATGACGGCTAAGATGCTCGCCATAATCAAAGAAATTGCGCTCGTCTTTTTGTTTTGGCTTCAATAGCACAGGCCGCGAGAGAGTTTGGGATTGACGCCCTCTTGTATAATAACCGGTTCGAAGTGGGAAAATGCGTCGTCAAAGAGTTTATCGAGAATCGGGACCAGAACGACATTGGGGTCACCCTAAAACCAAGGCGTTTCTGCTCAGTGTGCTGTGTTTGCTGTTTGTCACATTGTGTGTGCCAGCGATTGCAGATGAGCCCGGACCTCCCACCCTGCCATTAGGGGCTTCGGCTCCGGATTTCTGCCTGCCGGGCATCGATGGCCAGACCCACTGCCTCAAGGACTATGCAGGAAGCAAAGTTCTGGTAGTCGCATTCACTTGTAATCACTGCCCGACCGCACAACTCTATGAGAGCCGCATCAAGCAGTTGGCCGCTGATTATCGTGACCGCGGCGTAGCACTAGTCGCGATCCAACCGAATAATCCAAATGCTGTCAGGCTTGACGAGATGGGTTATACGGACGTCGGCGACTCATTCGAGGAAATGAAGTTGCGGGCTGCCTATCGCCATTTCAACTTTCCTTATCTATATGACGGCGATACACAAAAGGTCTCGCGTGATTATGGGCCGTCCGCAACTCCGCATCTTTTCATCTTTGATGCCGAGCGCAAGCTTCGCTATCAAGGACGCGTCGACAACAATCCGCGCGAATCATTGGTTACCAGCCGCGATGCCCGAAACGCAATCGACGCGATTCTGGCCGAAAGGCCCGTGCCCGTATCGAAGACTCCGTCCGTGGGTTGCTCAACCAAATGGCTGTATAAGGAAGAGGGGCGCAAGGAAGAGCTTGCGGAGATCGAAAGGAAACCCATAAAGCTTCAGCCGGTGAGCGCGGAAGAGCTGCAGGCCCTACGAAAAAATCTGACCGGTAAGCTTCTGCTCGTGAATTTCTGGGCCACCTGGTGCGGCCCATGCCAGCAAGAAATGCCGGATTTCCAGGCGATTTACCGCATGTACGGTCACCGGGCCTTTGAGCTTGTGACTGTCAGCATCAACTATCCCGATGAAAGGGCGGGTGTGCTTTCTGCTCTGAATCGACTGCACGCCACCAGCCGGAACCTTATCCTCGGTTCTACCGATATTTATTTGCTGCTGGCAGCGTTTGATGCCGATTGGAATGCTGCGGTACCTTACACGGCATTGCTTCGACCTGGCGGAGAGGTCATCTACAAGCGTCAAGGAACGATCAACCCGTTAGAGATGAAGCGGCTGATCATCTCGAACTTGGTCGACGATGACTACATCGGGCACCAGGCGTACTGGCAGAACCATTCTGAGAAATGAAGCACCAGCCTCATCACGCCCAGATAATCTAATCGGGCAAACTTAAGGCACAGAAATGACCTTGACTTGATAAGTGCGAGTTTTTGCGATTAGTATGTACCCAATGAATTTGGCTTGGGGGTGCCCAGATGTTTCAGAATCAAATCCATTTAATTCAACGAAGAGCAATTCGGCCACTGATTTGTTTCCTTTTTATCTATCTAAATTTGCTAGTTGTAGCGCCAACTCAAGCTCAGGTTTACACAGGCTCGATAACTGGTTTAGTTCAGGATCCCTCTGGCGCTGCCGTTCCTAATGCTTCGGTCGTCCTGACCGATATCGACAAGGGTCTGAAGTATTCCACTACGACGGACTCATCCGGGCGTTACGTCCTTCGGGCCTTGCCACCCAGCACGTACAGCATCCGCGTGGACGCTGGTGGATTTCGCGGAGAGGTTCAGAACGGGATCGCTCTTGAGGTAAATCAGAACCTGACCCTGAGTGTATCGCTGCAAGTGGGCGCAGCACGCGAAACCATTGAGGTCACTGGACAACCTCCTGTGCTCTCCACCGAGGATGCCGTCACCGGGCAGAACCTCGACAGGACCTCCATCAATGACCTCCCGCTTGTCGGCCGCGGAGTGTTCGACCTGGCGATGTTGACGCCTGGGATCAACCAGCCTGCCGGGAACACGTTCGGTCCTAACAGTATGGCGAACAACTGGATCTCCAACGGCAGCCGCAATGCGCAAGCCGATATGCTAATTGATGGCGTCAGCACAGTGGGAGTAGAGCAGAACACCGCCATCGTGAATCCCCTCTATACACCTTCAGTCGATGCTGTGCAGGAATTTAAAGTCCAGCAATCAAATTTCAGTGCGGAAATCGGGTTTAGCGGAGCGACTGTGGTGAACGTCGTGACCCGCTCTGGAACCAACGACTTTCATGGCAGCGCTTACGAATTCCTGCGCAACGACAAACTAAACGCAAACAACTTTTTCAACAATGCGGCTGGCATAAAGATTGCACCTGTTCGCTGGAACGATTTCGGTTTCACGGTGGGCGGCCCGATCCGGAAGAACCGTACATTCTTCTTTTTTGACTATGAGGGTAGTCGAGCCAGCACGTCCGTTACGAGAACTGCCGGAGTGCCCAGCGCAGCGGAGCGCACCGGAGACTTTAGCGAACTGTGCGGCTATCAGGGCGGCGCGTTCAGTGCTAATGGCCAATGCTTAAATGCGGACGGCAGTCCCTCGGACGGTCAACTCTGGGATCCATACACGGGCGTTTATGATCCCAATCAGGGCGGCCCAGTTCGCCAGAACTTTATCCCCTTCAATAACCTGGCTACCTACACGAGCCCAGGTAATCCGAATCTAGCCACCGTTCATCCGATACCAAACGCGCCCGGCAACCTGATCGATCCTGTTGCTTCTAAAATGATGCAGTTGTTTCCGCTACCTAATTTGAACGTGGGCACAAGTGCGTATGACCGGCTGAACAACTGGGTTGGCACAGGCGCCGACAAGAACGTAGGCGATCAAATTGATATAAAAATTGACCATCGCTTCACTGACTCCACAACGCTCAGCGGCAAATTCTCGTACGGCACTGGCTACACCAAACCGGCCAACCTGTTTGGAAACGTAGGCGATGCTTATTCTTCGGGCCTGTCTAACGGCGGCCCCAAATTGCTGGCGATCAACTTGACACACACCTTTAGTCCGAAGACGCTGATGACCGTCTCGTTGGGGCTAACGCGTGCGTTTTCCTTCGATCACGGTGGCTCCGCGGCCGATTTCCCGAATTTCGATCCCGTGAAAGATCTTGGATTGCCGAGTTATATAGAAGACGCCGGCATCCGCGCCGCACCATCCATCAGCGTGTACGGGGGTTATTCCGCGGAGGGCGGGAACAATTCAATAGGCACACAGGCGTGGACGTACCTGAAATATGGCCAGGAAACACATCACCTGATTGGCACACTTAGCCACACAATGGGAGCTCACGAGCTCAAGTTTGGCACTGAGGGGCGGTTGCGGCGTGTCGACATATTTTTCCCGGGAATCCCCGCAGGTACGTACTCCTTCGACTACAACACCACCTCACAGCAACCTTGGTCGGGAGGTGGCGACGCCATGGCGGGCCTGATGATCGGTGCCGGCGGACCGGGCAATTGGGGAGCTTATGAAGTCGACTACGCTGCCGCCACGCAGAACTGGAACATCGGAAGCTTTGTTCAGGACAATTGGCGGGTCACCCCCAATCTGACATTGAACATCGGCCTCCGATATGACCTGGATCTACCGAGGACAGAACGCGCCAATCGAATTAGCTGGCTTGATCTGGACTCACCTTCGCCTCTGCAAGTGCCAGGAATGCCCAACTTGAAGGGAGGTTTACACTACGCTGACGGCAACAATCGTTCGCCGTATGAAAACAACTATAACGGATGGGGTCCGCGATTTGGGTATGCGTACCAATTTAAACCTCATACTGTATTTCGCGGCGGTTATGGGATTTTCTACAGCCAAAACAAAGGAGCCGCAGCGGGTACGGGCATCAGCGACCAAGGCTTCGTCGAGCAGACGAACTGGCTCAACACGTATCAGAACGACGGTGCCACGCCGTGGAGTTTCTTAAGCGACCCGTTCCACGGCGGACCGAGGCCTCCAACCGGCGCCAGCCTAGGACTCCTAACGGATGTCGGCTTCAGTATCGCCGGGCCTATTCCGAGTCGAAACGCGCGGCCCTACGAGCAGGAGTGGACGTTCGGAATCCAGCACCTTTTGCCTGGCGGTGTCGTGGTGGACAGCACATACGTGGGCAAAAAAGGAACACACCTCTATTTCGGGAATGCCGGGAACGTAAACATCTTCACGCCGGCACAGGCCGCCGCTTTCGTTGCGGATCCTAATTACTACAACACCTATGTATCGAACCCATTTGTAGGGATCATTACCGATCCGAGTAGTCCGCTATCAGCGCCCGCTGTGCAGCGTTTGCAGTTGATCCTGCCGTATCCGCAGTTCACGGGTGTGACCGCGACAGACCCGCCGTGGGCCAACTCCATCTACCACGCATTCCAGTTGCGAGCAGAGAAGAAAATGTCCAACGGCCTGGGATTCCTTTTCACGTATACCAACCAGAAGTCCATCGACGATTCTTCAGTGGGAGGCGGGGGCCTGACCTGGCTCGGCGGGTCGCTGAACAACGTTCTTCAGGACCCGAATAATCGCAAAGCGGATCGATCCCTATCCCAGTTCGATATTTCCCAGATCCTTCAATTCAGCTATGTCTACGAACTCCCGGTTGGGCGAGGGAAGCGTTTCGGCGGCAACATGAATCCAGTGGTGAACGCGATTCTTGGCGGCTGGCAGACAAATGGCATCTGGCGCTTTGATACTGGGCAGCCGGTCATCCTGAGCCTGTCGGGCGGGCATAGCATCCCGACTTACGGCCCTCAGCGTCCTAACCTGACAGGCACGCTGAAGAGGGCGAGCGGCCTCAATCTGAATCAGTACTTCGCAAATCCGGATGTGGCCGTCGTGCCCGACCCTTATACGATTGGCAACGCGCCCAAGGTTCTCCCGAACCTGCGCATGCCAGGGACGAGAACGGGGGCACTGTCTCTCTTCAAGGAGTTCGGCCTCGCGGCACTCCGGGAAGGTTCGCGCCTCGAGTTTCGTGCTGAGGCGTTCAACGCCTTGAACCATCCGCAGTTCAAGGGTCCAAATGCAACGGTGCATACGGACAATTTCGGCAAAATCACTGAACAGGCCAACTCTCCAAGGCAGGTGCAACTGGCGCTAAAGCTTTATTGGTAGGATAGAGCTCCGGCGCCGCTCGCCAAGAACGGACAAGTCGTTTCTGGCAGACGCCGGGATTCCTTTTCGGCTGTGAAAACACTTTCTTTGAAATCTATCGTCCTAGTACTCTGGATGTATTCGTGCGCGGGTGGTGTCTCTCTCTTGGCGCAAACCGAATCTCGCGACGCTTACACCGAGGCCGCTTCCGCGTTCCAACAGGGGCGACTCGACGAAGCGGAACGAAGGTTAAAGAGTGCCATTGCTATCGAGCCGGACCGACCAGATCTGCTGGGTTTGCTGGGTGTTGTTCTTGACGCGAAGAAGGAATACGAACAGGCAGAGGTGTTTCACCAGCGGGCGCTAAATCTCGCACCGCGCTCCGCAGGCTTGTGGAATAACTTCGGCAATCATTACCTGGCGCGCGGCAACGACGATCAAGCTCGGAAAGCATTTGGCCGAGTTTTAGCCATCGAGCCCGGGCATGCAAACGCTAATCTGCAACTCGCCCGAATCGCCCTCTCACACAAGCAGGGAGCCGAGGCGTTGAGTTACCTGGAAAAGCTGAAGCCCTCGGATCAGAGTGACACAGCAGTCCAGCTCCTCCGCGCACGCTGCCTCCATTCGGCGGGACAACTTGATGCGGCCATGGCTATTGTCAATCGGCTCGAGCAAGACGCGCTTGGGGACGCTCGCCTGGCCTTTTCATTGGGTGTGATACTAGCAGAGTGGGAGAAATACGGACGAGCCGAGGATGCATTTTCTCGGGCCCTCGAGACGGATCCGTCCAACGTCGAAATCCTCCACAACGTGGGGCTCGCAGCGCTTCATGCCGGTCACTTGGACCGCGCGCAAAAAGTGTTCGAAATTGCAGTTCAGCAGCGCCCCGATGACGTAGAGTCGATTTTCAATCTCGGCCGAGTACACGCGGCAAAGGATGAAAGTGAAACCGCTCTCGTTCTGTTAGCCAGAGCTCGTCGCCTGGCTCCCGGCCGACCGGATATTCTCGTTTACCTAGCCAGGATGTATGCAGAGGCGGGTTTTTTTAGTGGCGCCGCGGAGTCCTATGAAGAATACCTGAAACTTCAACCCGACGATCACAGCGCGCGACGTGAGCGGGGATTTAGCTATTGCCGCTTTGGCAGAACCAAAACGGCGCTCCCGGATTTGAACTGGTATGTGAAACAGTATCCGCTCGATCCCACTGGGCATTTCGAGCTAGGTCTGTGCGAATCATTGGGCGATACCATCCAGGCGTTGCGACACCTTGACGAAGCCTTACGTTTGAAACCGGATTTTCCAATGGCGCAGCAGGCTCGCGGATGGCTATTGCACCGGGAAGGAAAGTGGACCGAAGCGCTGCCTGACCTGAAATCTGTAGTCAAGCGTGAGCCTAACAACGCAATGGCGCTGCTGCAATTAGGGGAGATCTATCTGGAATTGGAACAGCCAGCGCAGGCCGTCGAATTTCTCCGCCGCGCACAAGAGGTGGCTCCAGACCATAGGGGAGTGCTCACCCAACTCCATCGCGCACTGCGAAAGTTGGGACAGAATCAAGAGGCGGCAGCTGTACTCGAGACACTGAAAACCGCTGAGCCTGATCCTACGCCTTTGAAGGCCTCGGCACAGATCTTCGATTATTTGGGTCTGGACCCTTCGGAACAACGAGAACGTTTTCGGCGTAACCTGACCAATGCCATAGCAGCCAATCCGTCTGATCCAGAATTGAAAGTCCAGATGGGGGGGCTGCTCCTCTACGATGGCAAGACCGAGGAGGCGTTGGCAGCCTTCCGGGAGATTCTGGAGCTGTCGCCGGGGCCCCGAGTACTGAACGAGGGCGCGATGACGCTCCTTGAGCATAAGCAGCACGCCTTAGCTCGGGAGTTTCTAACTCGACTCGTTGCCACGGATCCTTCCGTGGAGAACCGTCTAGAACTTGCGGTGGCTACATTTCATGCACTTGGCCCGGAGGCCAGCCTGGAGGAAATCGAGAAGATCTCTGTCGCAAATCGCAACGGCGATGTGTACCTCTTGAAGGCTCAGGTTCTGGATGCGTTAGGTCGATTCGAGGAGTCTGTGGATTCCCTGAACGCCGGTTTCCGGATGGAGCCGAAGCGCGCTGATTTGTACTTATGGGCCTCGCTGTTCTTGCTAAAGCACAAGAGGGACCAACAGGCTTTGGCGTTGTTGGAACAGGCCACGAACATCGTGCCGGACGCTGCAGACCTTCTGCTCACTAAAGCCGTAGTTCTGGAGCTTGTCAGAAAGACCGAGCAGGCGGAAGATCTCCTAAAGAAGATTCAGTCACGATGGCCCGAATGGGGTCAGTGCTATTTGATTCAAGGCATCATCCAAGCCACTCACCGAAAACCCAAAGAAGCTTTGCAGTCTCTCCGGACAGCGATCGCCTTAGGGGAAAGAACCGCGAGCGCATATTACTATCTGGCGGATGCAGCTCGCATGTCGGAGCCTCAAGACAGGAAAGAAGCTTGGCAGGCCGCCTCAGAGGCCCTACGGCTCGATCCTAATGACGCCTCGGCTCATGCTCTGGCAGGGAAGATTGCTCTGGAAGAGGAAGAGCCGGTGAAAGCCACCGAGCAACTGAAAGAAGCGATCCGATTGAAGCCAAACCTGGCCGAGGCTCATTATTCTTTAATGATCGCTTACAGAAAACTAGGGCGGGCAAACGAGGCTATGGTGGAATCGGACATCTTCCGGCGAATCCGTGAGCAAAACCCGGAGTCGGACGACGACACTGCAGGGATCCGGCAGATGTTGTTCGCTAGCGACGCTCCCCGGTAACAACCTCCACACGTCTCCATCTCACTCGACGATTCGGTCCTTCCCGCTTCTGATTGAGAATCGAAAGCTATTTGCGCTTTCTCCCGGCCGGCTCATTCACAGTAGGTTCGACGACCTTATGATATCGCTTCAGTTCAAGCCGCGAGAGCTGCTGTATCGTTCCGCTGGGCCAGCGGATTTCGGCGTTCACAGCCACCGAGCAATCATCGCCTACGCCTATGACCACGCGCTTGTCGTGCGAGGAGAGATAGCTCGCACCCCCGGTGATCCAACGCACTAGTTTTCGCTTTCCAGTCTCGACCGTGATCTTTGCTCCGATCGCATCCCGGTTGCTTTTGGTTCCCTGTAGCTGCAAGCCCAGCCAGGAGTCGTTCTGTCCCACGTTATTGTGCAGAAGGACAGGCCTGCCATCGAGTCGAGTAAAAACAGCGTCAACACCGCCGTCGTTATCGAAGTCCCCGATCGCGAGTCCGCGGGCACGATAAGCGGACTGGAATGCCGAACCAGCTTCCTCCCGCATGTTTCGGAAAACACCCTTCCCGTCGTGGTGGAGGAGCAGCGGAGGCTCTTGGTACTTCACATCCACGCGCGTCGTCTCAACTACCCGGTTGATGTGCCCATTGACGATCAACAAATCCAGGTTTCCGTCATTGTCATAATCGATGAAGTGCGCGCCCCAACCCACATAGGATTTTGTATATGCCGCCAATCGTGATCTCACGGTCTGGTCAATATACAAGAGGGAAGAGGTGCTGACGAACAGCGAATGGTATTCGTCGTTAAAATTCGTAACTACGAAGTCTGGCTTACCATCTCCATTGACATCCCCAGCGTCAACTCCCATACCCGCCTTCGCCACACCGCGGAGGTCGTAGGCAACGTCGGCATCGATCGCGGAGTCTTCAAACGTGCCATCCCGTTTGTTGAGGAGAAGCAGATTCGGCGACGCATCACGCGCAACAAAGAGATCGGGCCAGCCATCGTCATTCACGTCGACGGTTACTAGGCCGAGAGCGCGCCCGACCAGTTTTGCCAATCCGCTTTTCTCGCTCACATCGGTGAACGTGCCATCGCCGTTGTTGTGATAAAGCGTAAGTGGCATACCCGGATAAGCCTTCTGTTCACAGTAAGTGCGCACTCCGTTGAGTTCGCACTTTTTGATCTCGTCGAATGAAAAGCGCGCATAGTTCGCTATGACGAGATCCAAATAGCCGTCTCGGTCAAAATCAAACCATGCTGCACCTGCCGCCCACCTCCCAGCATTCTTGACTCCTGCATGGTGTGTAATATCTGTGAAAGTTCCATCGCCATTGTTATGGAAGAGCGCGCTTGAAGGAAATCCCGTTACATACAGGTCAGGGAATCCGTCGTTGTCAAAATCTCCCACAGCAACCCCCATTCCGTAAAACTCCAGGCGATCAACTCCAGCCTTAACCGCGACGTCTTCAAATTTTCCATTGCTGAGATTGTGGTAGAGCGCATTGCGCACGGGAACGTCACTTTTGCCCCGCGGCGTCTCGCCGCCATTCACAAAAAATAGGTCCTGTAGACCGTCGCCGTCGAAATCCATGAATGCAACACCACCGCCCATGGCTTCAATCAAGAAACGGTCTGACGATTCCCCGCTGAAATGGCGCCATACAATACCAGCTTGTTCTGTCGCGTCGGTGAAAATTTCCGTGCGCGACGACGGCGCATGCTGGAAAAGAGCCAGCGAAGTAACCGAAAAGAATCCCCCAAGAGAAATGAAAAAAAGTTGACGCAGAGCTCGATGACACTTCTTATCGGTTGGATTGTACGATGAACGAAGCGGCGGCCTAACCACGCAATTCCTATTCTTTCAATTTGCCGAAAAGACTCGATTCCTTCGCTGCCTCCTGTTCTCGCCCCAACTGCCGGTAAGCACGTGATAATGCAAAATGCGTCCTCGCATCTGATGGAGCTAGTTTTGCAGCCAGTTCCAGGTGTATAAGCGCTCTGGACGCTTCGCCGCGACGGAGGGCGAGTTCTCCGAGCTCGTAATGTGCCTCAGCAAGCTTGTTATCGCGCGCTAGCGCAGAATGGAAGAGTTTTTCGGCTTTGACTTCGGCACTTTTGTCACCAGTTTCAGCGTCTTTCAGCAACAACTGGCCCAGTTCAAGCTCAAAGCGGGCTTTTTCAGGAAACCGTCCGATGGCACCATAAAGAATTGCCTTCGCTTGCTCCGTCATCCCTGCGTTGGCCTGCGCTCTTGCAAGGCCAATCGCGGCGTCCGGACTGGTCGGTTCGAGCTGAGAGGCGCGAGTGAAAGATCTGACAGCATCCGTGAAGTCACCGGCACCAAGTTCAGCCGATCCTTTTGAGAGGAACACACGGGACGAATCCGGAAACGCTTTAGCCATCCGCTGTACAAGCTCCATAGCCGGAGAAACCCGCTTTTCAGCGAGAAGGATGCTTGCTAAATCTAGATAGCTCGCCTCGTTGCCAGGATCAAGCTGGATGGCCTCTTGAAGCGCATGGATTGCTTCCTCGCGGCGGTTCAATGCCCGAAGGCACGATGCGAGCAAACGATTTACGTCACTCGACTTGTGACCATCTTGTAGGAGCTCCTGAAGGATTTGCCTGCTCTCCTCAAACCGCTGCGCATGGAATTTCACAAGGGCCAGCCGGTAGCGTAGATCGGTCTGATCGGAATAACTTTGCGCTACGGAGGACAACAGCATTTCGGCTGTGGTGTAATCCTGCATTTCGTCGGCGATCTGTACTCCAAGCAATGTAGCCTGAACTCCGCCAGAGTGGTTTTGGAGCTCTTTGAGCCACGCTCGCGCTTTCTCGGTTTCGCCGATGTGATAGTAGCACCGCGCAAGCGCGGCGATCGATTCCGGTTGCTCACGCACTAATGTGGGTACGGACGCGAGCGTCTTGGCAGCCGTGGCATAGTCTCTGATGTTCTCGGAAACCATGCCAAGGAGCAGCAATGCCTGGGGATCGCCCGGATTTGCATTAAGAAGTATTCGGAGATTTTGTCGAGCCTCTGTATAACGGTGTAACTGCCAAAGATTAGCAGCGAGGTAGCGGCGAGCTACCAGGTCTTGGGGATCGATTTTCAGCGCTCGCTGGAAGTAAGATGTTGACTCGTCAAACTTCTTTTCCATTGCGAGAACGGTGGCCAAGTTTTCGAGGAAACCCGCGTCAGCTGGCGTCAGAGCTACCGCCTTCCGGAGCTCCACTTCCGCTGATTGAAGATTTCCAGCCTTTGCGAGCGCGAGCCCCTCTGTCGAGTGCGCTTTTGCGTCGTTATTTTGTTTCGTATTAGAAATGATTTGGCTCATGGAAAGGACGGAGCTAGTAGCAAAGAGAAGCGCAAGCGCACATAGCCTGCGACTGAGAGCGCCAGAGAGCCGGAGCCTAGGCCGGGCTATTCTCGTCCGCGTCACCGTTTTCCTCCGTAGTGTTGAGCGCCGAAGCCCTAAGTTTACTCTGAGCCAGGAGTACGCAAAAGCTGTTTGCCTTCTCTCCTCGGGGGCCATCGCTCGAGGCTAGTACAGCCGCACCAGCCGTTCGGGATCCTTAAAGGGCAGGGGCTTCAGCAGAACCGAGCGTACGACCGTAAAGAGCGAAACATTTGCCCCAATGCTGGTGGCGATGATCACAACCGCAATCAGCGCAAATCCGGGCGTGCGAGCGAGCGCATGTTCTGACGCTAGACTCTGACCCAATTATTCGAGCCAGAGCCAGCCCCAGGTGTCGCGGGTTTCTTCTTTCAGAACGGTGGGTTTGCCGAAAGATCGCATGGCGGCGTAGCGGGCTTCTTCGTGACTCATGCCGGCGGCGACGTTCTCGGCGATCTGCTGTTCGAGATGGAATTGAATCTCCGTGTCTAATTGCTGAGCAATCTCTTCGCGGCGGAACAAAGTTTGCAACCTTAGCCACAATCGTCGAGCCCACAACATGAACATCACCTTCCAAACCGTAGTCATTCGTACCGCAGCGCTACGATCGGGTCCACTTTCGTCGCGCGTCGCGCGGGCATGTAGCAGGCGGCAAGAGAAATCCCCATGAGCAGCAGGGCAACAGCCACAAATGTTGGCGCGTCGGTCGGACGAACTGCGTAGAGGAGGCTTTGAAGGTAGCGGCTCAAACCCAAAGCGCAGGCGATACCGGTTGCAGCGCCAACCATGACGAGCACGATTCCTTGACCCACGACAAGTCGGAATACATCTCTCTTGTTTGCGCCGAGGGCCACGCGAATACCGATTTCCCGCGTGCGGCGAGCGACGACGTAGGCCATTACGCCATAAAGACCCACGCAGGCAAGCAACGCGGCGAGCAGGCCAAACTCCGTCGTCAAAAAAGTCAGCAATCGTTCGTCAAGCAAGGTGCTGTTCAACTGCTCCGTGAGCGTTTGGAAATGGGCCGCGGCTACGCCCGGAGCAGTTTGAGCGGCGGTATTCCGCAACGCGGGGATGATCGCGGAGGGCGGCAACGCAGTGCGGACGTAAAAGAAGGCGGAGATGATGTGCTGCCCGCACGGGAAATAGACGGAGGGGCTGGCCGGCCAGCGAGGGTCGTTTTGGCGGATGTCCGCTACGACGCCGATAATTTCGATGTGAGGGACTTCGCCACCAAAACCTACATGGAAGCCGATGGGGTCGCGACCGGCAAAGTATTTCTGCGCCGCCGATTCGCTGATGATCGCCACCTTGGGACTGGGAAGCGAATCGGTTTCGCGGAAATCGCGGCCGCGCAACAGTGGAATCCCCAGCGTAGAGAAGAAATTCGGCGCGACACGGCTTACCCAGGGATTTATGTCCTCGTCCTTCGACGAATGGTAACCTTCGAAGTTGACCGTATCTATTTCCATCCCCCCTGCCAGTAGCCTTTGATCGCTCGCGGTGACGGCACTGACGCCCGGCAGAGCGGCCAGTTTTTCGCGCAGTCGATTGAACAAAGCCCCTCTTTGCGCGGGAGAATATCAACCCCGGCGAGAAATCGAATTGCATAATCTGGTTAATGCGCATGCCAAGATTGACGCGCTCGGTGCGGATGAGGCTTTCGCCGAAAAGCGCAGCGGCGACCAAGAGCGCAGCAGTCATGGCCACTTGAGCCACGATCAGCGATTTCCGCAAGCGAACGCTACCCGCTCCGCCGGTGGCATTTGCTCCCTGATCTTTGAACGCGGATTGCAAGCTTGCGCGCGAGGCGCGAACGGCTGGAAGCATGCCGCAGAAAATCCCGCTGAATATCGCTGCAGCCGCAGTAACCGCATCAAGGCTGGCATTGAGCGCCGATGTGCCCGGATCGGGAGGCATCAGGGCTATCAGGCCTGCCAGCGCCGCCCAGCCGAGGAACTGGCGACGGCGTTGATCGACCTTAAAGAGTATCCCGGCCACTTTGAGCCGCTCGCTCGCACAAGGTGACGCACCTTTCTCCGTCCTTGCTAGATGCTAGACCACACTCTCTTGATGGTCCCCAAGCTACCGTCTGTCCGCCGATTCGAACTGTCGCCTGGAGAAAGCGCCTCGGCCAAATCCACATCGCAATCCGAGCAGCGGGTGAAACCGGGACGATATTCGGCCTTGCATTCAGGGCAAAACATAGGACGGTCGAGTGTATACACGGCCTGAGAACTTTCTGCTCTGCACTTGCTCTGACTACCGCGGGGGAATCTGCTCTGGGTCCACAGTTTGATCCAGATAAATCCAGAGGACGCGAGAGAAAAGCGTGATCGTAGGTGCCACGGGCAAGAACAATACGACTGCCACAATGACATCCTTCGTCAGAGCCCAAGCCGTGATCGACCACACCACTACGCCGAACACTGCAACAACTCCCAGGCCAACGACGTAGCTGATGTACATAGCGCCCAGGAAATATCCTGGCTCCCGGGCAAATAGCAAGCCACAGACCGGGCAGCGCAAATGCATCTTGGGCCAGCCACGAAAAATCGAACGGTGGAACATTGTTCCTAAACGGCAGCGCGGACATCGCTGGCCCAGTATGTCTTGCAACGTTAGCCACGCGCCTCTTCTCGTTATCACAGCAGCCACCTTAGCGCTTCTCTCAATCCTTCCGCATCCGAGTCTACACCCTCGGCGACCGTTCCTTTTCTGCTCAAGAATGCCTGAAATTGTGAACGATTCGATCAGACATGTCGCAGTGTAGGTGACACAGCGCACGGGCCGCTGCTTTTGGCTTGGTCGGTATTGCTACGAGCGTAAAAGCCAGAGCGACGCGCCCGCGAATCACACTTTGCAGGAAGATAAAAATAGATGGCTGCAGCCCTTCTGCTCAGGGGTCAGGTCGCCAGGGCTGCAGCCTCTTCGGAGGTAATGCGCAACGATAGCTTTATAAGATTAAAGCCCTGCTGCAACTGGCAATAGTGACAGGCGGGCGATGAACGGCCGGGTTAGTGGCAGGAAACGGCGGAGTGCTCCGCGCAGAGGCGTGTCAATCGAGAAATTTCCACCGGGAATCGAATGAACGTCATCACATTGAAAACTAGGCGATTTTCTTTGACCATTCCGGCCCGTCATTGTCTAGGATCAAGCCATAGGTTGTAGGTCGTGCGATTCCGAGAACCTGAGCCAGTTCACAGCTAAGATTACGATGCACTTTTCTGGTCCGAAAAATCTCGACAAGCCCTTGTCGGGGCATTCCCAAGCTTGTGGTTTGCCTGGGCCAGCATCACCTAGTTTGCTGTTCCGGGAGATGAACTGCGCCTGCTTGTCAATCGCGAAACCCCTGCGAGATGATTCCCGTCTTGTGCTAGGGTGGAACCCCTGGCCAAGTCCCCATGAGTTTGAATGTATAGGCCGAGGCTACCAAGAGACACCAGAAATAATAGATCTAACGAAGGGTTTGGAGGGGGAGTGTCGAAATTCTTTGGAGATTGCTCGAGTCGATTTGCGGCAGCCGCGGTTTTCCTTTTCACGGCGGTGATGTTTGTGCCCGCCACACAGGCACAAGCACGGCCTTCGCCAACTCCGCAGGCTCGAAAAAGGATGGTTCGTGCGGTAGACAAAACCTTGCAAGAAGGCTTGCCTGCCAAGCTGCCGCCCCATCTTTCCACTCTGCTGGGCTTAACGAAGGAAGAAGAGCGTCTCGTCAAGCAAGGCGTGATACGGACCGGGAAGGTAGTGCAAGGGTTTGATGTTTCGACGGCCAACACAAACGACGTTGTTCTGTTTGTTGTGGATGAGACGACAAACGATCAAACTCTCTTTTTGACTTCGCGGCAAGGCGTGCTGCGGAAAGTGGTCTCGGTTAAGCAGGGCGTGGGTGAAATTCGACGCATTACCAGCGAGGATAAGAAAGCGTTCGAGAAAGAAAAGCAGTTTTGGCTGGATCGCTTAGCCCCGGCCAGTGCCTCAAAGTAAGAACGCCAGCGCGCGCTTGCGGAAGCTCTCAACTCCCGGTAACCCAGCTTACCGGCAACAAATTCAGCATTTGCAGCATATGGATGCTTCTCCTGGCTTCGTAGCTTACCCAGGCGCAATAATCGTCAGACTTCCCCTCCCTGTGCCAATTCTCTTGCCGCCTTATGTCAGACGTCCGCTTACGCGGGCGAGTTCCTAAACGCCAGTACTGAGGTGGGCACATATGCCGTATGTGCCAATTGCCTCTCGAAATTGGAGGCCACTATTCTGAAACTGCAGAAAGGCGTCCTCGAAGCGCTGACAGCGAAATCTTTTCAGATAGCCAAGCCATTGTCACGCCCACATGGGAAGCGTGGAGCCTGATGCGTCGGGGCAAGCCGGATGTGGCGCTCCGCCAAAGAAAGAATCGAGTGACCGGAGTGGGTCCAAGGAGAAAGAAAGTGACCAGAGTCGCCTCCAAAGGTTTTTTTGTCGCGTATCTACTCATTGTATGTCTAGTGGTTACAGCCTGCAGCGGCGTAAAAGGAGGTACCACCGGTGGGAGTGGTGGCAGCGGGGGGAGTGGAGGAACTGGCGGAGGGGGCGGGACCGGAGGCGGAGGAACGCCGTCTGGCCCGTTCACGATTGGAGGAACGGTGGTTGGCCTCACGGGGACCGGGCTCGTGCTCGAGGATAATGGCGGCGACGACCTGACCATTACAAAGAGTGGCGCCTTCACGTTCAAGACCGCGGTCGCCGGCGGCGCGACTTATAAAGTGACGGTGAAAACCCAGCCAGCCACTCCGTCACAGAACTGCAGCGTGACTAACGCCGGCGGTACGGCCACAGCTAATGTAACGAACCTGCAAGTTACGTGCGGGAATATCTTTACGGTAGGCGGGTCCATTTCCGGATTGATGGGAACGGGAATGGTATTGCAAGACAACGGCGCGGACAACCTCACCATTAACGGCACTGGCAATGTGAACTTCACGTTTGCGACGCCGCTCCCCGCTGGAGCCACTTACGGCGTGACGATTCTGACTCAGCCTTCCAGCCCGGCGCAAACCTGCACCGTGCTCAACGGAACAGGGACGCTCAACACCAGCATTACGAACGTGCAAATCATTTGTCCGCAGCCGTCTTTCACCATTGGCGGCTCCATTGTCGGGCTGGTTCCCGGCACAGGGAATACGGCGGAATTGCAGGACAACGCGGGTGACGATCTTTTCGTGACCGGGAACACAAGCTTTACGTTCCCCACGCCGGTTACGAACGGCGGCATTTACAACGTTTCGGTATTTCTGCAACCGACGAGCCAGCTGCAACCGTGCAACGTGTTCAATTACACAGGAATTGCAACCGCCAATGTGTCGGACGTGTTGGTGGATTGCCAGCACAACGACTGGAATTGGAAATCGTGGTATATCGCCAGCACCAACAAGGCCGACAACTATGCCACGGCGAGCGTGCCAACTCCTCCTAGCGCCGATCTCAACACGCCGGGCGGCAGGGATTTCGGGATGACTTGGAGCGACAGCTCCGGAAGGAAGTGGCTGTTTGGCGGCTTTGGATTTGCATTGAAATCGTCTGTAGGTGCCCAAGTTCCGGGACTCCTGAACGACATGTGGGTCTGGGAAGCGGGATGCCCCGTCCTGGGGACACCTGGGCCGTGCTGGCTTCCGGCAAACCCCGGTCCTGTCGTTCAAAGCACCTGGCCAAACCTCGAAGTCGAGAATATGAACGGCGTTTACGGTACCCTGGGCACCGCCAAACCGACAGTGAATACGCCCGGTTCCCGGTGGGGTGGCGTAACCTGGACCGATCCATCTGGGAACTTGTGGATGTTTGGCGGCCAAGGATTTGCTGCCAGCGGGTTGGACCCGGAACTGCTGAACGACGTGTGGGAATTCGTTCCCGGCGGCTCGGTCGGTGATGGCAGCTTCGCCGGCGACTGGGTATGGCAAGGAGGGTCCAGCAACTTCAACCAGAGTGGCGCCTATGGCACGCAGGGGACAGCGGCTGCTACCTGCACTGGTAGCAATTCTCCTTGCAACATTCCAGGCGGACGCTGGGGAGCTGCAAGTTTCGTCGATGCATCCAGCAATGTTTGGCTGTTTGGCGGCCAAGGCGTAGATTCCGCAGGCACGATCGGTTTGCTCAACGACCTCTGGAAATACAACATTGCCAGCGGCCAGTGGACGTGGGTCTCCGGAGCAAATACCGCTAATCAGAAAGGCACTTACGGGACACAGGGCACGGGGACAGCGGGCAACGTGCCGGGGGCACGGCAGAACACTGTTCTCTGGGTCGACTCCGCTGGAACTGTGTGGCTGTTCGGTGGTTTCGGCCTCGATTCAGTCCCCACGGGGTCTCCCGCAGGGGCCATTCTTAATGACCTGTGGATGTTTAGCGGTGGCCAGTGGACTTGGATTTCTGGCAGCAACACCGCTAATCAAAACGGAACCTATGGCACGCAGACGGCTGCAGCAGCTGGCAATGTGCCCGGGGCACGCTGGGGGGCTGTCGGCTGGGTCAATCCGGACGGCGATCTCTTCCTCTTTGGAGGCTGGGGATACGGCTCTTCCATTACCCAGCCGACCGGATTCCTAAACGACGTGTGGGAGTATCAGAGCAGCAACACCAAACAGTGGATTTGGTGGAAGGGCACCAGCAGCGTTAACCAACCAGGCCAGTATCTCACGAATGGCATACCCTATGTGAATAATGTGGTTGGCGGACGCCGTGGGACAGCCATCTGGCCGCTTGACGTCAACGCATGCACTTCTTCCGGTAACTGCTATTTCTGGCTCTTTGGTGGAGAGGGCTATGATTCTACTTCCGGAGCCCCCCCAGGCTACTTGGATGATCTTTGGACCTATTTGCCCTTCCCATGAGACGGGCGGTAGGCACCCCTAAGGAATATCGGGACGGGAGCCTTCGCGGATTCTGTTGTAAAGGAGAATCGGCTTAAGCTCCTGTCCACTTTTAATCGCAATTGAGAAAAGGTCGCTAGCCCCTCAATCCTGCAGGACGTCCTTCACGTTTCTTACTGTCCTAATGCCGTGTAATGCCCTTTCCCCTGGGCTCACCGTTTTAGGGCGAACATTCCGCCCGACAAAATCAGCTGTGAAATAATGCCGCCCTTCAAGTAGCAGAGCACTGGTCTCTCTAGCCCTCGGTTCCAGGAATAGTCTGTTCGCTGACACGCCTAACCCCACCTTCACGGTAACTTCATGTTAAAGCAAGAGTTAGCGTGACCGGGAGACGCTGGGGATTTGATGTAAATGTGCCGTAGGAGATTTACCTATATGGGGTTTCGTGTACTCACCGGATTGTCGATTCGGTCTCCTCTTCCTAGGCTGGGTGCCGTCTGCAATGAATGAAGGTCTGCAGACTCGGCGTGGAACTGCGGTGTGCTTCGGGACCCGCACGACCTAAGGTCATCGAGGTGGTGAGATGAACCCTGCCTATTTTCCTAGGCAACCCGCGAAATTCTTAATTCGGACCCTGGCCCTAGGCGCCGTCATGGGCGCAAGCGCAGTGGGCCAGCAAAGCAACCCACACCCGGCAACCCGCACAGAACCAAGTTCCAAGGGGATCATCCGCGCTAACAACACGCCCTCAAACACCGCCGGTACAAAATCCTCCTACGTCATTGGGCCCGGGGACCTACTGGCCATCAATGTACTTCACGAACCAGAAGTCTCGCAGAAGGTTCCGGTGCGGATGGACGGCAAGATCACCATGCCGCTGATCGGGGAAATTCAAGCCAGCGGAATGATGCCTGACAACCTTCAGGCAACGATTGCGCAGAAACTTCACGATTACATCAAAGACGCGGAAGTGACGGTGGTCGTTGAGGAAATCAAAAGCCGCCAATTCATTGTGATGGGCGAGGTAGAACACCCCGGATCCTTTCCCTTGGTCAGACCAACCACCGTCCTGGATGGTTTGGCGCTGGCCGGAGGTTTCCGCGACTTTGCCAAGGTCAGCAAAATCCGTGTGCTAAGAAAGACTCCCCAGGGAACCACGGTGACTTTTCCCTTCAATTACAAGCAGGTGTCAAAGGGCCAGAATGACTCGCAAAACATCGAGTTACGGCCGGGGGACACCATCATTGTGCCCTGAGGGTTGCACTCATGGACTACGCGAAAAGATCTTTGCTGAGACTCGCAGCTTCCGTCACGCTTCTGGGAGCGCCGCTTGCCTTGCAAGGACAAGAGCGGACAGCCGCCCCCAGGGAGCCTGAAAGCAAATCCCACTACGCTACCGAGCAACCTGAAGACAATGGCTTGGCCGTCGAGCTGCACAGCGCCTCGAGTTGGGACAACAACATTCTTGGGGATAACGCGCACCGCATCCACGACTACGTCTTCGAGGAGGGAGGGCTGCTCAGTATTTGGGCAAAGAAGCCTGACTGGAGCCTTGGACTGGATTACCGCCCGAACGCCTTGCTTTACCGAACCGCCAGCAGCTTCAATCAACTCGACCAACGTTTGGACTTTAACAACGAATTACACCTGGCCAGACACCTCTTTTTCCGTCTAAGAGATTCCCTCGATTATGCAACGGGCGTGCTGGAACCTCAGACGAATGGAAACATCTCTCTTCCCGTAAATGGTTCTCCCAATCTGAACAACACGGTGTTCACGCCGTTTGCGCGGCAATTTGCCAATGCTGCTTCGGGAGAAGCCGCGTACGACGTGAGTCGCCGCGGTTCCTTTGGCCTTTCCGGCGGGCAGGGGTTCCGGCGCTTTTCCAACGTGGGAAATGCGAATCCAAATGCGGTCATAAGTCTCTTTAACACCGTGAGTGACTTCGGTGGAGCAAGCTATAGCTACCGCATGACGAGGCACTTCACCGGGGGGTTGGAGTATCGATTCCAGAATTTTCGCTATAGCCAAAGTTTTCATGACGAGACCCACGGAGGGTTTGTGAAAGTGCTGTGGGAAATCAGCCCGAATGTCACGCTGGGCGCGTATGGAGGCGCGGAATACTCGCACTCCCAGGGGGATTTCCTGGTCCCCTCGACAAATCCAGCGCAGCCGAGAAACGTTCTCACTTCGCTGAGAACCAAGCAATGGAATCCCGGAGGCGGCGCGTCTCTGACACTTCGTTCCAATCAAACGGTGATTCGCTTGACCGGCCAGCAGCTTGTTGCCGACGGCGGAGGATTATTGCCGGCCGTTACGAACTCTTATGAAGGCGCAGAGATTCGGCAGCGAATGGGCGGGAGATGGGATGTCGCCCTCACCGTATCGAACGCCAGGTCTTTAGCCCTTCAGGGGCCTGCGGGCAAGGGAAAGATAAATACGCAGACGGCGGAAATGGCCATCGAGTACGCGCTGGCTCAAGCACTAAGCCTGCATCTCGGGTACAACTACGTTCGCCAACGCACGAATCAATTTACGCCGCTTGCGTTAGACGCCGACAGGGACCGCCTTACGGTAGGGCTTTTTTTTCGCAGCCATGATTACAGATTCTGAAAAAAGAATGCGGGCACAAATCGACGAGAGGGCGCGAATCGATAAGCTCACGGACCGCGAACCATTTGGGGGATTTCCTTTAGGCGTTCTTCAGGTGTTTGCGCCTATCCGGATGGGGAAGGTTACCGATTGCTCCGAGACGCATGGTTCATTAGGCTGCCCTCCAAGGGAGAGCCCCCTTAAGAAAGGCTCAAACAGTATCCGGGGAACTGTGCCACCGGAAACGGTCTTATCAAGAAATTCGCAAGTGAGCGGCGGTAGCCCGTCAGAGGCGTTTCTTCCTGGCGGCAGTTCGTCAAGCGCCGCAGATTGATGGTACGGCTAACCGCAAGGTGTGGCGCCGAGGTTAGAAGCGTGACGAAAGACGTGGAAGTCCATCGCCAGATGAGCACAGAGGAATTTCTGACGCTTCTGCTTCGGCGGCGCTGGTTACTCCTTCTTACGGCCGTCCTGGGGGGTGCGGCGGGCTTCCTTTTGGCAGTCGTGATCCCACCGCAATACACGTCGCATACCATGGTCCTGGTTGAAGAACCCGTAGTGCCGGACAGCTATGTCAAGCCGGTTGTCAGTGAAGACGTGAACCAGCGCCTGGCAAGCATGCAGGGACAAATCCTGAGCCGCACGAGGCTGCAGGGTCTGGTGGAGAAATTCGCTCCGTTTAAGAACGAAGCGGGGCGCGTCCCTACGGAAGTAATGATCGAACGGCTAAGGAAATCGATCAAGGTAGCGCCGCTGAACCCGATGCCGGGCACATCGTCGCACGAACTGCCGGGCTTCACCGTGGACGTGACCCTTGGAGACGCTCACCTGGCGCAAGCGATTTGCACGGAAATCACCTCTATGTTCATGAACCAAAACATCCAACTGCGTCAGAAGCAGGCCGAGGACACAACGGAGTTCTTGGCCAAGCAACTGGAGGAAGCCAAGGCAAAGCTGGATGAACAGGACGCGAAGCTAGCTGCATTTCAAAGCAAGCACATGGGAGCTTTGCCCGAAGACGAAAAGACGAATGTCACTTTGCTGGCCGGCACAACGACGCAACTCGAAGCGGTCACGCAAAGCCTGAATCAAGCGCGGCAGCAAAAGGCCTTCGTGGAATCGCTCCTAAACCAACAACTCGCGGGATTAAGAGCAACTTCTTCCGGACAGACTTCGCAGTCGTTGGAGCAACAGCTCAGCGAGATGAAAAATCAGCTTGTCGAACTTCAGAAGAAATATACGGACAAGCATCCTGCGGTCATCCAGCTCAAACACGCGATTGCCCAACTCGAAAAACAAATTGAGGCGAAACCTGCCCGAGATCAGAGCGCAACCGCAGAACAGAAGCTGGCAATTTCCGTCCCTGAAACGCCGCAGATCCAACAGGATCGCGCCCAACTCCGCCAGTTGGAGATAAGCATCAACCAAAAAGTGAAAGAGCAGGAAGACCTGCAAAAGCAGATCCGCGTGCTTCAGGGACGGATTGAACTGAGCCCTGTGATCCAGCAGGAATTCAAGGCGCTAACGAGGGATTATCAGACAGCGCTTAATTTTTACAACGACCTGCTCAAGAAACGGAACGAGTCGCAAATGGCCACGACGCTGGAAAATCAGCAGCAAGCGGAGAAGTTTCGCGTGCTCGACCCTCCGAGTATGCCCGAGCGCCCTTCCTTCCCCAACCGGCAACTGTTTACTCTCGGAGGAATTTGCGCGGGGCTGGCCCTTGGAGTCAGCATCGTCCATCTCTCGGAAGCTCGCGACAAATCCATCCGCACCCAGCGTGACGTGGAGATTTACCTTGGAGTGCCGACACTGGCTCTGATCTCGCATACAGGGAGGGCGAACAAGGTTCGCGACTTGAACAAAGCGGGAAATCGAGCGAGGCCGTTCGAATTGGGTCTGACGGCATCATCCTGGAAAGAGTGAAAATGTATCAAAAGTTTTTTGGCTTGCGAGAGAGCCCCTTTAAAGTTAATCCGGATCCCCGGTACTTGTTCTTGACGCCGGGAATTCAGGAAGCATTGGCCAGCCTGGCCTATGGGATACGCGGCCGGCGAGGCATCATCCTGCTAACCGGCGAAGTAGGCACCGGAAAAACAACTTTGCTCAATATGGTGCTCGACTGGCTTCGCCAGAACCGCGCCGCCACTGCTTTCATTTTCAACCCTCACCTGACCACTTCTGAGCTGTTCGAGTGTTTGATGGGAGATCTGGGAATCTCCTGTGAATCCCACTCGAAGAGCGAAATCCTGATGCGTTTAAACCGCTGGCTCCTGGACCGGTACAGCAATGGGCAGACGGCGGTGCTGATTGTCGATGAGGCGCAGAGCCTTTCCGATCAGGTGTTGGAAGAGATCCGTTTTCTCACCAATCTTGAGACGTCAACCGAGAAACTGCTGCAAGTGGTGCTGTCGGGGCAGCCTGAATTGGAGGAAAGACTCAGGCAGCCTCACCTGCGTCAGCTTCGCCAACGGATTACCGTACGGTGCCGGACGAATCTGCTGTCGCTGGAGGAAACGCAAGGCTACATTGCGGAGCGCTTACGAATTGCGGGAGCGAGCAACGGACCCATATTCTCGCCGGATGCTGTCGAAAGCATCTATCGTCATGCAAAAGGAATTCCGCGGGTCATCAACGTACTCTGCGAGCATGCTCTCATCAACGCTTTTGCCGATCAGCAAAAGACAGTTACACCTGCACAAGTTGAAGGAGTAGCGCATGAATTTGAGCTGGACAATGCCGGGAGCGCCGCGCCGGTGAGCACGGAACCGGAAAACCTGGAAAACCTGTTGTCGGTTGAAAAGGTGTTGCGCGATTTGTCCACAGTTCTCGAACGAATGCGGCAACCCGCCTCCTTTGCTGTCGGCTCCGGGAAGGGAAGCTAATGAGCCGGATTCATGAAGCCTTGAAGCGAGCGGAAGAGCAGAGGCCTTCCGCTTGGAAGCCTGCGGAACCGACTCCATTCGGCGTTGCCGGCGGAGAGGGAGGCTCGGCTTCGGCGGTTTCCAGAGCGTTGTATTCCCCAAAATGGGGAGAAATTCCTGCGCCGGGTCGCCGCCTGCGACTTGAAGAATTGCGCCAGCGGAGCTCAAAGCCCGGTTGGAAGTTGAATCCGGACTATGATGCCTTCTCCCCTCAACACTCATCCGCACTATGCGCGGAGCAGTTTCGGACGCTGCGTTCGCGCCTCTATCGACTGAAAGAAAAAAGCCCCCTTAGGACGCTCGTGGTGACGAGCACGTTGCCAGGGGAAGGAAAAACTTTTGTGGCCCTTAACCTGGCGCTGGCGATCGCGCGGCAGCACGAAAGACGCGCCCTGCTCATCGATGCGGACCTGCGAGCTTCGAGGATTCACGTGGGGCTAGGTGCGCCGTCCGCACCAGGCTTGAGCGACTATCTCAGCGGCAAAGCCGATGAATTTTCTATTCTCCAGGCAGACCCCAAGGTGGAACTGTTTCTAGTTCCCGCCGGCAAGCCGGTACCCAACCCTTCGGAACTACTCGCAAACGGAATGCTAAAAAGCTTCATCGATGGAGTCAGCCCGGTGTTTGAGTGGGTCATTGTAGATACCCCTCCGGTTCTAGCAGTGGCGGATGCGGGGATCATTGCAGAATTCTGCGATGGAGTAATGGTCGTGGTACGCGCAAATAAGACGCCACACGATCTGGTTAAAACCACGTTGCAAGAATTTCGCGGGAACAATCTTCTCGGCGTTGTGCTGAACGACGCCAGCGAAGGAGCGAATTACGGCGGATATTCATTCCGTGCCGGATTCGGAACGGACAAGAAGTAACGTCCCTGCTGTCCAGTCCCTGCTGGGCGGTGTCCTGCGTCAAGGCCCATCCCTGATGTTCTAGAGTCACTCCCTTGGGACTCTCAGGGCGGTAGCATGTCTCATTTCGAAAGATTCGCAGTCCAGCCGTAGAACCCCACAATGATCGAGTCGAGCAACTCCTCTGAGGCTTATCCCTGGTTTGCCGTGCAAACCAGGACGCGGTACGAAAACTTTGCGGCCAAGCAACTGGCTGGCAGGGGCTACGAATTCTTTTTGCCCTTTTATTTGTGCAAGCGGCGTTGGTCCGATCGCATGCAGGAATTGGAGATGCCACTCTTCCCAGGTTATTTGTTTTGCCGGTTTAATGCGCTGGACCGGCTACCCATTCTTACGACGCCTGGAGTGATTCAGATTGTTGGAATCGGAAAAACACCGATTCCTGTCGACGAAGAAGAAGTAAACGCGCTCCAAACGGCGGTCAGGACCGGCGTGCCGAGGCATCCATGGCCGTTCCTCAAAGTGGGGGAACGAGTCAGAGTCAAAGATGGACCGCTCAGCGGGCTGGAAGGAATCCTGTTGAATTTCAAGAGGCGCTACCGCCTGGTGCTGTCCGTTTCCCTGCTTCAACGATCGGTAGCAGTTGAAGTGGACAGCGCATGGGTGAATTCCGTTTCCCAACCAACTGGAGGAGCAGTTCCTCTAAGCTCTCCCTGTACTTAGCTACTAGGCAGCGGGCACGCAGACGATCTGCGGGAGTTCCGCACTTCGTGATTCTCCGTGCGTTGGTCGAAGTGACTCTCGAGTGGCGGGAATTATGTGCGGCATAGCGGGCATCGTTGGCGTTGAACCTGGATACTCAGCCCAAGCGGCGGAGGTCCAGCAGATGTGCCAGACCATTGTGCATCGCGGCCCGGACGATGAGGGAATTTACGTGCACGGCCGCGCCGGGCTAGGCATGAGGCGCCTGAGCATCATTGACCTGTCAACGGGCCATCAGCCGATTCACAATGAGGATCGCCGTATTTGGGTCGTCTTCAACGGCGAAATCTATAACTTCCCGGAACTGCGCCCGAAGTTGGAAGCTCGGGGCCACCGCTTTTACACCAACTCGGACACGGAAATCATCGTCCATCTGTACGAGGAATATGGGGCCGAATGCGTGAAGAAACTAAGGGGAATGTTTGCGCTGGCAGTCTGGGATCAACGCGGAGAGAAGCTGCTACTCGCGCGAGATCGCTTCGGAAAGAAGCCGCTGCACTACGGGATGGATGGCGGACGGTTTCTATTTGGATCGGAAATCAAGGCGATTCTAGCTGCGGCGCCAAGACTTGCGGAAGTCGCTCACCACAGCCTGTTGGGCTTTTTGCACTTTGGCTACATCGCCGATCCATATACCTGCTTCAAGAGCATAAAGAAGCTACCGCCCGGACACCTCCTCGAATTTTCTGATGGGCGGGTCCGCGTTCAGAAGTATTGGGATTTGCCAGCTTATGGAACCTATGAACCGCAATCCGAGCAAGAATGCCTGGAACAGCTCGAGCATCGGTTGGCTGAAGCGGTTCGGGTGCGGCTGATCAGCGATGTCCCGCTGGGAACGCTGCTGAGCGGAGGAGTGGATTCCTCCATCGTCGTGGCGCTCATGGCGCGCTTCAGTTCTCACCCGGTCAAGACGTTTTCGATTGGCTTCCCCCATGAGGACTTTAATGAAAGTGATCACGCCCGCGCCGTCGCGCGGCAATTTGACACGGAGCATCACGAACTCTACGTGGAGCCCAATATCGAGCAAACCGTACACCTGCTCACAGGCATTCTCGAAGAACCGTTCGCGGACTCATCCATCGTCCCGACATACCATGTGTGCCGCTTGGCTCGACAGCACGTCACGGTGGCCCTGACGGGGGATGGAGGAGATGAACTTTTTGCGGGGTACGATCGGTACGGGTCTTATCTGGGACGCAGAAGAATTCGGCCGTTTTCCTTCGCCCTGGGACGATGGTATCGAGAGCACGTACACCCGATCATTCCGATGCATTGGCACGGGCGCAGACTTGTTTACAACCTTTCGCTGCCCCCGCGGGAACGCTATTTGGATGAGATATCGACGTTGCCCACCAGTTGGCGGGAAACAGATATTTTCTCCAAGGATTTCCTCGCGTGGGCCAACAGGCAACCCTCGCCCTATGAAGGGTTCCGGCAATTGCTAGAAAACGGTCCCGCTACTGACGCTCTGAGCGAAGTGCAGTATCTCGACGCAAAAACGTATCTCCCCGGAGACATCTTGACCAAGGTCGACCGCATGAGCATGGCAAATTCCTTGGAGGTACGAGCGCCGTTTCTGGATCATCCCTTAGCCGAGTGGGCAGCGATGTTGTCACCGCGTTGGAAGTTGCGCTTTGGAGAACTCAAGTATGTCCTGAAGAAGCTGGCAGAACGTCTGAACGTTCCCAAGCAAGTGCTGTACCGACACAAACAAGGTTTTGCGATGCCGCTTCTGCATTGGTTCCGTCAGAATCCTGCCCCGGCACTGCTGGACATTCTATTGGAGCCAAGGACGCTCCAACGAGGCTACTTTGACAAGAATGGTGTAACGCAAAGGTTGTTGGAACACCGGAAAGGGATTCGGGATCGCTCCTGGGAGCTTTGGCAATTGCTAATCCTCGAGCTTTGGCATCGCAATTTCATGGAAGAGCAAACTGGCGTCAAACCGACGTTCCAACGGACACCGGGACGATCGCTTCGTGATGCAGCGGTCGGCCAGAGCATACCGGAACTCGCGCGGGTGTAGCGACCGCGCCCGAGAAAGGAATTTGCGATTGAGCAGACGGCCATGATCAAGGATCCCCGAGCAAGAGACCAAGAGGAAATCCACGGGAAGCGCTTTCTTTCTTCAGGACAAAAAGGCACACGCGTGTTGATGTTCATCCAATCTCTGGAACTGGGCGGGTCGGAAACGCAATGCGTGGAAGTCGCTCGCCAGCTCAAAGCGGAAGGATATGGCGTAGCGGTAGGCTGCCTCCGGGCTGGCGGCCCACTGAAAGCAAGGCTGGATGAAGCCGGGCTTGAATGCGTGGAGTTTCCGGTTCGCACGAGCCTCCTTCGCCCAAACACGATCTTGCAAATGCTAAAACTGGTTGCCTTTATCCGCAGGAGGAAGTTTAGAATCGTTCACACCAACGATCTGTACTCGAATCTGTTTGCGGTCCCTGCAGCCTGGCTGGCAAGGGTTCCGGTTATCATTTCGAGTCGAAGAGACTTGGCGCGCTGGTGGTGGTATACGCCGGTACGGCGCAAGATTCTCCGTAAAGTTCAGGGACTCTCAACAAAAATCTTGGTCAACTCGGAAGCTGTGCGCCAAGACCTGCTGATAAAAGACGGCTTTGCCCCTCACAGAATTCATGTGGTCTACAACGGAATCGGCACCAAGAAATTCGTGCTGGCAAAGGCAGACCGCGAAAAGCTGCTTCCTGGAATCGCTTCAAGCCACAAACTAATCATCATGGTCGCCAATATGCACGCCGGCGCAAAGGGGCACGGTGATTTGATCGAGGCAGCGGGAACCGTGCGAGAAACATGCCCGGAAGCGCGATTCTTGCTTGCGGGCGATGGTGAGATGCGCCCGTTTTTCGAGGACCAAGTCCGGACACTGGGTTTGGCCGAGATTTTTGTTTTCTTGGGGCATCGAACGGATATCCCACAGTTGTTGTCCTGTTGCGACATTGGCGTGCTTGCCTCGAAGTCCGAGGGACTTCCCAATGCGGTGCTGGAGTACATGGCCGCTGGTCTGCCGGTGATCGCTACTACCGTGGGTGGCGTGCCAGAGATCATTGAGAACGAAGTTCATGGCCTGCTGATTCCTCCTGAAAATCCTGCCGCTCTGTCCAGGGCGATCCTTCGGCTGCTTAAAGATCCGCAATTGCGCGAAAGACTGGGAAAAGCGGGGCGAGAACGCGTGCGGGCACGATTCACTTTTTCAGAAGTCTTGGCCAGCCTGCGGCAGATCTACGAGTAGCCGCATGCATCCCTCAAGTCTCGACCCGTGATTTCTAAGAGTTCTTCCCGTCAGGCGGACAGCAACGCAAATCTCCAGTTGTAGCAGTGCGCGAATTCTTCAGGAAAACTGCCCACAATAACCCCCAGGAGCAGCAAAAAATGGCTCGCGTAAGTGTGTTCGGCCTAGGTTACGTTGGCGCGGTGACAGCCGCTTGTTTGGCCCATAAAGGTCATGAAGTAGTGGGAGTGGACATCAATCCGGCGAAGGTGAACATGGTGGAATCGGGCAAGGCGCCCGTGCTTGAGCCGCGACTGGAAGAATTAATTGCGGAGGGTCGTAGATCCTCCAGGTTGCACGCCACGACGGATGCACATGCGGCGGTGCGGAAATCTGATATCTCTTTCATTTGCGTGGGCACACCAAGCTCGCGCAGCGGCGGCTTGGACCTAAGCGTTGTGAAGCGCAGTTGCCAGGACATTGGGGAGGGGCTCCGATCCAAAAACACGTTTCACCTGGTTGTGATTCGCAGCACTGTTCTGCCAGGAACAGCAAAAACAGTGGTAATTCCTCTGATCGAAGAGGCGAGCGGAAAGCGGGACGGGATTGCTTTTGCCGTGTGCTCGAATCCGGAATTCACGCGCGAGGGATGCGCCGTCGCTGACTTCCTGAATCCTGCAATCACGGTTTTGGGAGCCGATGATCCTTCTGCTCTTGACGCCCTGCGCGACCTCTACCGGGATATCCCGGGCCAAATCTTTGAGGCCTGCTTAGGCGAAACCGAGATGGTCAAGTACGTATGCAACGCTTTTCACGCTTTGAAGGTAACGTTCGCAAATGAAATTGGAGCTTTGTGCGCACAGCTGGATTTGGATGTTCGCACGGTAACAAACATTTTCACCGCCGATAAAAAACTGAACATCTCCAAAGCCTATCTGGATCCTGGTTTTGCGTTTGGCGGATCTTGTTTACCCAAAGACATTCGCGCGCTCACGTATCATGCGAAACAGCTTGATCTGGATTTGCCGTTACTACGAGCTGTCCTGCCGAGCAACCAAGCGCACCTCGACCGCGCGGTCGAAGCGGTCTTGGCGACGAAATGCAAAAAGATTGCAGTTCTCGGTTTGAGCTTCAAGTCGGGTACGGATGACCTTCGCGAAAGCCCCTCGGTGCAACTGATCAAGCGACTCCTGGGCGAGGGCTGCGAAGTTCAGGTTTGGGACAAAGACGTTTCCATGGGCCACCTCACAGGATCCAATCGGCAATTCATTCAAGAGGAGATTCCGCACATCGGCGCTCGTCTCTCCACCAACTTGGAAGGTGCGGTCGCGCAGGCGGAAGTCGTCGTTGTGGGCACTGACACGCTCGACACTGAAACGTTGCAAGCTGCCATCCGGCCGGAGCAGTTAGTCGTTGATCTCCGGCCTTCGCGCGATCGTTCTTCTCTTGGAAGATCGGCAAGCCCCGAGTCTGGTATGAGTCAAAAACGGTGGCAGCCCACCAGTAATATTCGTTAGCTGTCGGTCACAATCAAGAATGGCAACCCCTACCACTCCCTCCCATCCGCTGGCTGCAGTCGACCGGCGGTGTTTGCCCTTGGCCGACCGGCCGTCTCGGAAGTTCTCAGGAACTGACAGTCAGGCCATGCAAGTATCGGAGTATTGTTCCTGGGAGCAACTGCAAGAGCAGATTCCCTCTTGGGAAGCCATCCTGCGGGATAACGCGTCCTTATCCATCTTCTCCACACCGGAATGGCTCGGTTCCTGGTGGAAGGCGTTTGGGTCGAGCAAACGAATGCATGCCCTGGCTTTTTCCATCAAGGACAACTCGCTTGTGGGCCTGGCTCTATTTTACTTCGACGAAATCCATAGCCCCGTCTTCGGCAAATTGACACGGCTCCGCCTGGTCGGCGATGGCTCGGGAGACTCCGACAATCTCGATTTGATTTTTCAGCCAGGCTTCGAGAAGGCTTGCTCGCAGGCTCTTGTGCATTGGCTGACCAAACACCGAAACTGGGATGTCTGTTCTTTGAATACATTTCCAGAAAATTCTCAGGCGGCCGCAGCCCTGATACGGGAAGCCAAGAGAGTCAACTGGATGTGCGTGTCAGAGAATTCTCCGAATTCAGCCATTCCACTGCCGGATTCGTGGCCGCTTTACGTGGAAAGCCTCGCACCCTGTTTCCGTCCTTTGGTAACGCGCTACCCACGCAGACTGGGGCAGCGACACCAAGTCCGCTTCCGGCGCTGCGAGAATGCTGACGATCTTTCGGGAATGCTGGAGATTCTCTTCTCTCTTCACAAAAAACGATGGAATTTGGTGAATCAGCTAGGCAGCTTTGGTTCCCGCGAGCGGAGAGCATTTTACTTTGAAATGGCACAATCTTTCCTCCGCAAAGGATGGCTGGAATTTTGGCTCATGGAATTGAACGGCGTGCCGGCAGCCACGCAATATTGTTTCCGATATCTCGATACGGTTTCCATTTTGCAGGAAGGATTTGATCCGAACTTTGCGACCGATAAGGCGGGTTATGCCCTGCGGGCGGCAATGCTTAGGCATTTCATCGAGACCGGAGCAAAACGGTACGACTTTCTGGGAGGCCTCGCTCCGCACAAGCAAAACTGGGGAGCGAAGCCCGGCTCATATTTAAACTTGTGTTTCGCGCGGCCCGGGAGCAAGGGAAGCATGTATCTCTCCTGCACCAATAGCATGGCGAAAAGCAAGGAATGGCTGCGAAACAGTCTGCCCGCGCCTGCCTGGAACGTCTTGCACCGGATAAAGCTCAGCATGACAGGTCCGCAAGCGAATTCACCTTCAGTCTAGCCTTGAACATTTGCAAAACGAACGAGAGCAATCTGTGAAAATCCTGCAAATCGGGAACTATCCTCCGCCGGCCTGCGGCTGGGCCATGCAAACGAAATTGCTGGTCGAAGAAATTCGTCAGCGTGGGCATGTGTGTCAGGTATTGAACATCAACGAGAGCCGTAAAAAGAAGTCGCGTGAGTACGTCGACGTTCAAAACGGTTTCGATTACCTCTACAAATTGGTGCGCTTTGCCGGAAAAGGCTATCAGTTCCAGATGCATGTCAATGGCCAGTCCAAGACGGGTTATGTGTTAGCGCTGCTGGCTGCCTTGGTGGGCAAACTTAGCGGTCGTCCCGTATCCCTGAGCTGGCAGGGCGGACTGCAACAAAGGTATTTTCCGAGACCTAAGGGTCAGTTCCTACGAGAGGTGTACAGAATGCTTTTCTTGCTGTGCGGGAAGATCGCTTGCAACGACATAAAGATTAAGAAAGCGATTGAGAGCTATGGAATTGCGGGTCACCGCGTTGTGGCGATTCCCGCCTTTTCCCGACAAAACTTGGAGTTTCACAAGATGCCGCTGGACCCGGGGATTGAATCTTTTCTGGCCAACCACCATCCAGTCTTTTTTTGCTACGCTTCGTTTCGCCCGGAGTATCAACTCCCGATGCTACGCGTCGCGATGGAGAAATTCCGTCTACGATACAAAAAAACCGGATACGTTTGGCTGGGTTTCCCCTCCAAGGAATTTCCTGCCGTCCAAACATTCGTAGCTACGTGGCCACACCCGGAACGAGAAAGTTTGCTCCTGCTAGGAAATTTAAGCCACGACGCGTTTTCGACATTGCTTGCAAGCTGCTTCGCGTACATCCGCACTCCCGCCTGCGATGGCGTCGCCGCCTCCGTATTGGAGTCTTTGGCGCTAGGCGTCCCCGTCATAGCCAGCGAAAACTACCATCGGCCGCCGCAAGTGACAACCTATCGCGAAGACGATCCCGACGATCTGTGCGAAAAGCTCACCTACGTCGCAGAGAACTACCAGCAAGTGAAAGAGCAAAGCCGGTTGACCGAAGCGGAAGACAATATCGCGCGAACCGCAGAGTGGTTGTTGGAATCTTCTCTGAAAGCAAGCGAACCAGCGCAGGACTTCGCCAGTGCGGACTAGCAATCAGTGGATCAGGCACTGCCAACGGCTCACGGAAATGAGCTGGGGCGAGATTCGCGTGCGAACTCGCCAAGCGTTTGCAAAGCGTCTTGATCTCGTGATGTTCAGAACGGGCATTGCCGGTGGAAAAGGCGGCCGCGCGGAATGCCTGGACCGTAGAGGCCGCTTCTTCTTTCAAAAGGAAGAGTTGCCGGAAATCCTTTCTTCTCTCTTGAAACTACTTCCGGAGACGGCCGAACAGATTGTCGAACGCGCGGAGCAAATTTGCCGGCATCGTTTTGATTTGCTCGGGTACCAAGGCGTGAACTACGGCCCGGTAATTGACTGGCACCTGGACGCGGTGCATGACAGGCGCGCTCCTCTGCGTCCGTGGTTTCGCGTTCCGTACTCGGATTTTCGCCAGGTCGGCGATTCTAAAGTAACCTGGGAGTTAAACCGGCACCAACACTTAGTCACACTTGCGAAGGCTTATCGCTTGACCGAGGAAGAACGATACGCGCAAGAGCTTTTCCAACAGTGGTATCAGTGGCGCGACGAAAATCCATACCCAATGGGCATTAACTGGGCGAGCAGCCTGGAGGTGGCCTTTAGAAGTCTGTCCTGGCTTTGGGTATGGCACCTGCTCGAAGGTTGCTCGGTTGTGCCGCAGCAATTCCCTGCTGACCTATCGCATGCCTTGGCTCTGAGCGCGGGCCACATCGAGCGCTTTCTCTCTACCTATTTCTCTCCGAACACGCATTTGCTCGGTGAAGGCGTTGGGCTGTTTTTCATTGGCTTGTTGTGCCCGGGTCTTCCTGCGGCGGGGCGTTGGCTGGATTGCGGCTGGAACATCGTCTTGCAGGAAGCGCAGCGGCAAGTACGGCGGGACGGGATGCATTTCGAGCAATCCATGTATTACCACACGTATGCCTTGGATCTCTTTCTGCACACGCGGATCCTTGCTGGACTAAACGACCTAGTAGTCCCTCAAGACTTCGACCATACGATTGAAAAAATGCTTGAAGCTACCTGCAAGTTTGCCGCTGCCGGAAACCTGCCGCAATTCGGAGATGACGATGGGGGCCGCGTTTTTGACCCAAGCCGCAACCGCCATGAACACCTGCGCGACCCCTTAATCCTTGGCGCAGTGCTGTACAGCCAGCCCGATTTCAAAGCAGTGAACAGCCACTTGACGGAAGAACTGCTCTGGTTGCTTGGCACAGGTGGCGCGAGCCAATTCAATGAATTGCCGGCTCGCGAATCTAGAAAAATTTCGTTCGCCATGGAGCCAAGTGGAATTTACGTGATGCGCAGTTCAGGCTCGGCGTCGTACCAGCTGGTAGTAGACGCAGGGCCGCAAGGCGCGGGGCGCGCCGGCCACGGTCATGCGGACGCATTGAGTGTGCAACTATCGGAAAATGCCAAGCCTCTGCTGATTGATCCGGGCACATTTGCCTATGCAGGTCCTCGTGGCGAGCGGGATTGGTTCCGCGGTACCGCAGCGCATAACACCATACACGTTGACGACTCGAGCCAAGTTGCCCCGGCAGGCCCCTTCGGATGGAGTGGGAGAGCCAATGGCACAGTGGACTCCTGGATAACCGGCAAGACTTTTGATTTCTTTGCTGGCTCGCACACCGGGTATTCCCGGCTGTGCTCTCCTGTCCAACATCGTCGTCTCGTCTTTCATCTGAAATCGCGTTTCTGGTTCATACGCGACGTTCTTGAGGGTACGGGATTGCACAAACTACAAGCCTCCTGGCATTTTGCGCCGGGTTCTTTGGACGCGATTCCGGGAGGCGTCATGTTCGTTAGCGATCACCTCTCTTCCCTTGCCTTGTTGTTTACCGCCGATAGCAACCGGAGCATGGAAATATCCCAAGATTGGTACTCGCCCGTATATGGAAGAAGGGAGCTATCTCCTACTTTCCGCGTGTCCACCCGTGCCCCGTTACCCGCAGAATTCGCGACCTTGTTGGTTCCCGGCTCGGAGACGGCCGCACATCTGGGGCTCTTTCGGTCCATAGAGTCAGGTCACAGAGGCCCTTGCGTTCGAGCGTTTTGCTATTCCACTGAGAATACAGAGGATCATCTTTTTTTCGCAGAAAAATCGGAGAATTGGCATCTCGGCCCTTGTGCCAGCAATGCAAAATTCCTGTATTGCTCGACGGATTCCAAGAAAAGGGTGAGTCAGTTTGTCGTGTGCGGAGGCAGCCACTTTGCATGGAATGGTCGCCGGCTATTTGACACGAATTTGCCCGTAAAACACATCGAATGGAGCCGCAATGCAAAGGAGCAGCAAGTCTTGCAGCCCTTCGTCCCGGCTGTCAGCCACGAACCTGTTCCAAGTGGTATTAGGCAGTAAGAAAGCCAGTTCGTAAAAAATGAGTTTGACACCCGCCGCTTCAGTAGAAACAAACATCGCTAGAGTAAGTACAAAACAGATCTAGCCTCGAAAACGGACTATGTGTGGAATCTGCGGAATTCTCGATATGCGGGGGCACAGGCCCCCCGCAGAGGAGCTGGAAGCCATGTCGCGCGTGCTGCGCCATCGCGGGCCTGACGAGCAAGGAACGTTCTCTTCCGGTTCCGTGGCGCTCGCGTTCCGAAGGCTGAGCATTGTGGATATACTCGGTGGCCATCAGCCGATGTGCAACGAAGAGCGGAACGTTTGGATTGTGTTTAACGGCGAGATCTATAATCACGCCGACCTTCGTCATGATTTGGAAAAACGTGGTCACCGCTTTGCTTCTCACAGTGACACCGAGACCATCGTCCACCTCTATGAGGAATATGGCGAAGATTGCGTTCACCACCTCCGCGGCATGTTTGCCTTTGCAATCTGGGATGCGCGATACAACCGGCTCTTCTGCGCCAGAGACCGCTTAGGGATCAAACCCTTCTACTATGCAATTGCAGGCGATCGATTCGCCTTTGTCTCGGAAATCAAGGCGCTCTTCGAATTGCGGGACTTCAAAGCGCGGCTCAATCGGAGTGCCCTTCCCGAGTTCTTCACGTTTGGTTATCTCTCGGCACACGAAACTCTCTACAAGAATGTGTACAAGCTTCTGCCAGGGCATCATCTTTGCCTCGACCTTGCCACGCAGAATGTCCAGCCACAGATCACTCGCTACTGGGACTTGGATAACTCGTTGCCGCAAGAATCGTTCAGCGAAGCGGACTACGTCTCGCAGTTCCGCGAACTTTTTACAGAAACGGTCCGCGGCCATCTCATGGGCGATGTTCCGCTAGGTGTTTTTCTGAGCGGAGGGCTTGATTCGAGCTCCATCGCCGCGGTGATGGCCTCTCTCACGAAAGAGCCGATTCAAGCTTTTTCCGTGGGGTACGCCGAGAATCAATACAGCGAATTGCCTTATGCCCGCACCGTCGCGAAACATATCGGCGCCGAATATAACGAAGTAATCCTCGGTCCCGGTGATTTCTTGAGCAGTTTGCCGCAGTTGATTTGGCACGAGGATGAGCCGCTCGTCTGGCCCTCCAGTGTCGCTCTATTTTTTGTATCGCGCCTGGCGGGCGAAAAAGTAAAGGTCGTGCTGACGGGCGAAGGAGGAGATGAGCTTTTCGCAGGTTATTTGAAGTACCGCGTCGCACTATGGAACCTGCGCGGAGCCCCCCTTTACAGAAAGGTTGTTCCGCGATTTCTCCAGCAGGCGGTACGTAAAGCGCTTTCCTCGAGGCTTGGTCCGGATTGGGCGACGCGCAAGTTGCGTCATTCTTTCCTCTATCATCCAGATAATTTTGAACAAATCTATTTCGATAACTTCTATGCCGCGTTTCCTCAGCACGAGCAGCCGCGACTTTTCACACGCGCGCTTAACAACGAGCTTCGCGACATCAATGCCTACGCGAATTCCATGCAGTACTTCCCTACAGACGGGCTGAATGGGAACGCCCTGAATCAGCTGCTGTATATGGACATAAAAACTTATCTCCTCGAACTGCTCATGAAACAAGACCAGATGAGCATGGCCGCGTCCATCGAAAGCCGCGTTCCCTTCCTGGATCACAAGCTGGTGGAGTTTGCGGCAAGCCTTCCCGCTCGATATAAGCTGCGTTTTTCTTCCGGCAAGTACCTGCTGCGCGAGGCCATGGCCCGTCAACTGCCGCCTGAAGTCTTGCAACGCAATAAGAAGGGCTTCCCCACCCCGATTCGCCCGTGGCTAAGGAATCAGCTTTTTGAACAACTCAAGGCGATTCTTACGGACGGGCGCATGGCGGAACGAGGGCTCATCGAGTCAAGCTACGTTCAACCTCTGTTGAACGCGCATCGGCAAGGCAGTTCATCCGCCACCGAAGCTTGCTGGCGGCTCCTGAATTTTGAGTTGTGGTGCCGAATCTTCCTTGACCGTGACAGTGGAGTTGCACTGGCCCCGTCGACCGACGCGCAACCCGCTTTTTACAAATCAGACGTGGCCGCGCTCTCCGAAACGCCTCTGCTTTCTTAAGGTTGTGACAGCGCATAAAGACAGCGTACAAAGATGAAGATATTGCTGACTCTGCGACAGCCACTTTTCCCGGCCGACACGGGCGGGAAAGTGCGTTCCTTGAATATCTTTTCGCGCCTGGCAAAGCGCGCCACGATTCATGCTGTTTCTTTTGCGGATCCCGTCGCCGATGCCGCGCACATTTGTGAAATGCGAAATCTATTCCAGAGCTATACTCCAGTATCCTGGCAGGAAACGAAAAAGTACTCGCTTCGTTTCTACGGGGAGCTTGTCACCAATCAATTCAGCGCTTTGCCTTACTTTCTCGCGAAATGCTGCTTACCGAATTTCCGTTCCACCGTCGAAAACCTACTGGCAAGAGAGCCTTTTGACCTTCTCTTCTGCGATTTCCTGCAAACCGCAGTCCCGCTTCTGAAGTGCTCTTTTAAACCCAAGGTCGTTTTTGAGCACAATGTCGAGTTCCAGTTGCGGAAACGAAAATGGCGGGTCGCAAAGCACCCTCTGCGCAAGATGGTGTTTAACACGGAATGGAGAAAAACGCGACCCTTGGAAGCTCGCGTCTGCCGTTTGTTTGATCACGTTCTTACAGTGTCTGAGGAAGACCGGCAGATGATTCAGCAGGAATTAGGAGCCAATCACGTTTCCACACTCCCCACAGGGGTAGACACGGATTTCTTTTACCCGCTTGGAAATCCTTGCCAGCCGGGAAGGTTGGTTTTCGTAGGCTCCATGGACTGGGACCCCAACGAGGATGGAATCGTGTGGTTTTTAGAAAGCATCTATCCCCTCATTCAGCAGTCAGTGTCCAATGCAAGTTTCGTTGTTGTCGGGCGAAATCCCTCTCCTCGGTTGCTAGCGATTGCCGCCAAGTGCCCTTCCGTCGAAATCATGGGATGGGTTCCCGATGTTCGCCCGTATCTTTCGCAGGCGGAAGTAGTGGTAGTTCCTTTGCGAGTCGGCGGTGGGACGCGCGTCAAGATTCCGGAAGCCATGGCTATGGCAAAGGCGGTGGTTTCCACACCCATCGGAGCAGAAGGACTGCCATTTGAGAACAACAAACAGATTCGCGTTGCGGAGCGTCCCCAACATTTTGCGGAAGCGGTTGTCGGACTTCTTAAAAACGCAGCAATCCGGAAGGCCATGGAAGATGCGGCACGCAAAGAGGTTAGCGGCAAATATGACTGGGAAGCCGTGGTGGATAAAGTCGAAGAACTGCTCAACCGCGTGACGTCGGGCGAGAGCTTGGAGCTCGCTGACACAGCAGCTCGTCAAACTGCGCTGGTGACGTCGTGAATGAATCCGCTTTATACACGGGCTACGAGACAATGGCAGAGCCAAGCCTCTCTCGACCAGGAAGCCGCCGAGCGAGTCTGAGCTTCCTTTTTGTCCTGCTCTTTACCGTCGCTATTTACGCAAGGCCCGAAGACGTTGTTCCTGCCATCGCCCAATTCCATCTAACTTTTGCTCTCGGTCTATGCGCGGGATTAACCTACCTGGTAGCGTATTTATCAGGAAACGCTCCTTTTGTCTGGACGAAGGAACTGCGAATCGTGCTTCTTCTCACATGCTGGTTTATCGCCGGTGTGCCCTTTGCTTACTGGAGAGGAGGAAGCTTTCAGGTTCTGACAGAAGTGTGGTTCAAGACGCTCATTGTATTCTTCCTGCTGACACAAACTCTGGTGTCGCTCGAGCGTATTCGCAAGATTCTCTGGGCCATTATTCTGAGTGAACTTTTCGTTTGCGCCTACTCGGTGATGCAATCGTCCCACGTCATATGGCTAGATCAACGTCTACTGGGAGTCAATTTAGGGATTCTTGGGTGGAATTTCCTGGGTCTTGCTGCCGCTTTGACCATTCCCTACATCGCGGCTATTTACGCGACTCAGCCGTCATTGCTCAGGACGGGCTTGCTCATTTCTTCGGTTCTATTTCTGATGTGGATGCTAGTGCTCACCGCATCACGCAGCGGCACGCTGAACGTGCTCCTGTCCATCATCTTAACGTGCCTGGTGGTCTTGCGAGGCACCTCTCGCGGAAAATTTATCGGCGTCGGCCTCGTGCTCATTGTCCTTGCAGCCATTAGCCTGGCGCCTGGCGTTTTTTGGCAGAGGATGGCAACTGTGTGGTCAGGTTCTGAAGGTTCGCAGAGCGAAGTCGCCCTGTCCGCGATGAGGTCCGAAGAAGATCGCTTGGGCGCCTTGAAGCGGGCGATTCAATACACCCGACAGAATCCCCTTTTTGGCTTGGGGCTTGGAAACTTCGAGGTTGCCAGCGGCACAGAGCTTGCCAAACCGGAGGCTTGGTTAGGCGCTCATAACACATTTGCCGAAATTTCTTCCGAAGCGGGAATTCCAGCCCTCGTGCTCTTCGTTGCCCTTCTCTGGACGGCCGTCCGCAGCCTGAAAGCATTGGGTAGGACAACGGTCAGCGACAGGGAAAGCTTTGAGCTCAACGTCATGGCCCGCGCAACTTTCGTCAGTTTGCTGTCCTTCGTTTTTGGAGCATTGTTTGCGCACATTGGTTATGAATATTTTCTCTACTATCCCGTCGCAATCGCTGTCGGTGTTCAGTACATTGCCCGGCAGATAGAGGCATCTTCCGACGCCGTGCCACAGCCTTTGCCTCCGCAGTTACGAGCCGCTGAGATGAATTGGGGCGCATAAATATGGCCATGTCCAACTCCGAATTGCTCTTTTGGATTTGTATCGGCCTGGTGGCTTACAACTATGTTGGCTACCCGTTAGTTCTCTTCATGCTTTCGGTGCTATCTCAGGCCAAGTCTGATTTGCAGTTCCTGTTTCACCGGGGCGGCCGCCGTTGTACGCCACCAGCACAATACGTGCCGCGAGTCGCGGTTCTGATGTCCGCCCATAATGAAGAAGCCGTAATCCAGGCAAAAGTCAAGAACACGCTCGAAGCCGACTATCCAAGCGATCGACTGGAGTTCCTCATCGGACTGGATGCACCTTCGGACTCGACGGCCGATCTTTTGAGACAGATAACGTTTGGCCCGTTTCGTGTAACGCATTTCAAAGAACGCCGAGGAAAATTAGCCGTGCTGAGAGCCCTCGCGCAACAAACCTCTGCTGAGATCCTGGTGATTACCGACGCCAACACGAGACTCGAACCTCATTGTATTCGCAACTTGGTTCGCCACTTTGCGGAACCGCGCGTGGGTGCTGTCAGCGGTGAGGAGAGGCGCGTGACCTCTGAGGGATGCGACCCGGCCGCCGAAACTCTCTACTGGCGCTACGAGTCCGCTCTAAAGCTCTTGGAAAACCGTTTGGACTGTACGATGGGGGGCAACGGCAGTGTATTAGCCGTCCGCCGGTCGCTTTTCCGGCCCCACAAGCAAACCATCATCGAAGATTTCCAGATTGCACTGGAAATTCGCTTGAAGGGCTATCGCGTCATTTATGATCCTGAAGCCGTGGCAGTCGAGGAAATTGCCCCAACGCTGTCGACTCAATTTGCTCGAAGAGTCAGAATTGGCGCCGGCAATTACCAAACGCTTTTTGCAAACCTGGAATGCCTCAACCCCCTGAAAGGCATGTTGGCATTCTGCTTCTTTTCTCACAGAGTGCTTCGCTGGCTCGCTCCGTTTCTGCTGATTATTGGATTTGGCTGCAGCCTGCTGCTGGCTGGACACCGCGCCTATGCGATCCTGCTTGCCGCCCAGAGCGCCTTCTATTTGGGCGCCGGCGCCGGTTATTTGTTTAAGAAGTTGGGAACACGCGTTCCCCTCTTCTCCCTGCCTTTGCATTTCTGCTCCATGAATTTAGCGATGCTCCTGGGATTACTCCGATATGTGAGCGGTGAACAGAAACTCACGTGGAGTTCCACGCCCCGCCGACCTTCCGAGTTGCCATTGAGCGACAGAGACAGCAAGAGGGCAGTTCCTGCGAATACCGCAACGTGTCATGCTGCCACCAATGATTCCGCCGGCGAACAACGGGCCTTTCAGAGCACCTAAACGGCAGAGGTCAGCCTGGCTTTCCTCAAACCAGAGCAACTCTACTTCGATTTTTGAGAACGCGCTGACGCCAACGCACTAGCCATGAGAAGGTTTGTCAACTTTTATCATTTCTACCTCCGCATCGTGATCTACTCCTTGCCCTTCCTCTCTTTTTCCGTTGCCGGATATGCGCGCATCTTAACCGGTCATGCTGATGTCATTTCCGGGATCAACCCTTACCTTTACTTCGACCTGGTTTTGCTTACGACTTTCCTCTGGGCCATCATTGCCGAGCATTTTGGAATTGCGGCCGTCCAGACACTATTTCAGGAACGCACGGGAATTCGAGCTGCTTTCCCAGCCTGCGTCCTTACTTATTCTTTGGACATCGGACTACTCTTCTTCTTTCATCGCTACATGAACCTGTCGCGCATGTTTTTTGCGTTCAGCGGCGTCTCTTTGTTTCTAATGACGCTGACGGTGCGCGCCGTGTTCCGGCTCCTGGCCCACAGTCATTCCGGGCTCAGGAAACCGAACCGCATTCTCGTTGTTGGGTCGGATCGCTTTGCTCGGCGAGCAACGCGCCGATTAATCCGCGGACCACTTTCTTTCTGCCGGGTCATAGGCTATGTAAGTCTTCCGGAACAGGCTGTTGCCGTGGATGACGCGCCGGTCTATCCCTTGCAGCAGGTAACAGAACGAATTAGCCGGAATGAAGACATCGATGAAGTCATTCTCGCCCTCCCACCCACACGCTTTTCCGACATCCCGTACTTTATGAAAATGCTCGAGCGGTTTTGTCTGCCGGTCCGCGCCATCGTTGATTTGGGTGATCACACGCTGGTTCGTGAGAGATTATTCCAGTTTGGGCGTCTGCAGATTTTCGATCTCACCGCGACTCCCACGGATTCCATTGCGTATTCCCTGTTGAAGCGCGCGTTCGACATAGTATTTTCCACCTTCGCCATCCTGCTGACGGCTCCTCTGATGGCGGCAATCGCCCTAGCCGTGCGCCTGACATCCCCCGGCCCGGCCCTGTTTGTTCAAGACCGTGTGGGACTGAACGGAAAGGTCTTTCGCATGTACAAGTTCCGAACTATGAGAGTCGCCGATTCCCGCGAGAGCGACCGGCGGCACACGACGCCAAACGATCCGCGCCGAACTCGTTTGGGAATTCTTCTTCGAAAGATGAGTCTCGACGAGCTGCCCCAGTTTTTCAACGTATTGAAAGGTGATATGAGCATTGTGGGTCCACGTCCGGAGCTCGTTCGCTTTGTTGAAAAATTCCTGCAAGAGGTGGCCAGGTACAACAATCGCCACCGCCTAAAGGTAGGCATCACCGGTTGGGCCCAGGTCAATGGCTGGCGCGGCGACACATCCATCCGAAAGCGCGTGGAACACGACTTGTTCTACCTGCAAAACTGGAGTTTTACTTTCGATTTGAGAATCATTTTCCTTACGCTTTTTCCAAAATACCGCAACAAAAATGCTTACTAGAATTTCTGACTCTTAAACTCGCATTGCTTTTGCCGCATAGCCTTCTGTATCGACGACAAGCCTTTTGCCCGTCATGAAGACCTTTCGCATATTAATGGTGTCCAACGTTCGGCCCTCGCGCACCTGGAATTTCGCAAACAGAATCCTCAGAGAAGTTCCTGGTACTGAAATTTGTGGCATCGTCCAGCGGTCGACACGCTCAATTCCTTGGGTCCAGCAGCTGATTGCTGCGGGCATAACGCGGAAAATTCCGGATGTTCCTGGGTTTGGATGTAAAGTGCGACTCCTCATTGCTTCAGCGTTCGACAAGATTGCTGATCGCCTCCTCTGGCTTGTACGTGGCTGCCCCGCCCCATTGAACAATTCGCGATTCGCGGTCGAAAGCCTGATTCGAGAGTGCTCTAAAACGGGATGGCCCCTTGCCGTCACCGGCGAAGGGGAAGAAGCAGGCGCCGCCACCCGCATCTGCCACGGAGATGTCGATCTTGCCATTTTGCTGGGAGACTTTTCTGCAATGCCAGAATTATGGGCCAATGCATCAAGCGGATGCGTGCGCACTTGCAACTACCGCCTTAGCAGCGAGCGGGGGAGCGGCACCAGGGGCACTTTGCTTAGTATCGAACACTTGGCGGCCGGCACAGGAATACCCTGCAAAATTTTTTCTCTGGTTCTCCCTTGGCAGCCTCTCGACGGCCTCCTGGGGTTTACTTTGAAAAGCGATTTGATTGCGGATGATTTGCTGTTGCAAACAAGTGTGAGTCTGCTGTGTGGCGACCCGGCAAGTGCATCAGCCGCGGTATTACAATGGGCCAATAAAATTCTCACACCCTCCGTTACACAGTGGAAAGGCATTGAGCGCCACACCTCTCAGACGGAACCCAAGAGAAAGCGTTGTCGGTCTACCTGGAAACTGTGTCTTGATACGTTGCTGCTTTTTTCCCCAAGTGTCATAGGGCGCAATTGGCGTCGCCGCATGAGCGGTCGATATCCAGTGCTTATCCTTGCCCATCACTTGGTCTCGGACCGCCCGCACCGAATGGGCGTGCCTACGGAAATCTTTTGGCGGCAAGTCCTTTTTCTGCGGAAGCATTACCGGATTGCGAGTCTTTCCGAGGCGGTCGAACTCTTGCGTTCCGGTCAAGTACGCGTCCCAACCGTCGTGCTCACCTTCGACGACGGCTACGGGGATAATTTCTTAAACCTTCGCGCGGTGGCTCATGAAGCGGGAATTTCACCTACTTTGTTTATTACCACTGCCCCAGTAGAAACTCACCGGGAATTTGACCATGACCTGGTGACCGGCACGACTGGCTTTCTTCCGTTGACGTGGGATCAAATTCAATATTGGAACGCCCGTGGAGCGGAATTTGGTAGTCACACTCGTACGCACTTCGATTGCGGTTTTGTTGATCCGGAAAAATTGAGGCCGGAGATTGTTGGTTCGCGGGATGATCTGGAAGCTCAACTCAAAAAGCCGGTGGAGTTTTTCGCCTTCCCCTTTGGAAAACCTAAAAACATGTCCTCGGAAGCAATGGACATGGCGGCATCCACGTACCGGCATTTCGTTTCTTCCTTCGGTGGAGAGTCTTTCCCCAAAGCCGGCGAACTTCAGAGTCATCTGCATCGAAAGAAATTCTATAGCAGCCAGTGGGAGCTTGAGTTGGAATTGCAATCTGTATTTGACTTCGTAGATGCCGCGAAAGAGCACCTGCATCCCCAGGTGACCCAAGCTCTTAAACACTCAGACAGTGCTCAAAGGAGGCAAGGGTATGCTTTCGAGCAAGGAAAGCTTGAGATCGGCGCTTCCATCGGAAACTCGCAGGCCCGTGTCCCGCGCGAACCTCGTTGCTCGCATTAATACGGAGAGGCCCGTTGAGCTTTTCTCCACCTGCCCGCAATCCCTTGGTTTCGACAAACAATCGTATGCCCGCCAAGTCCGGAAAGTAGCTCGCTGGAGCGAGCGCTGCGGTTGCACGGGAATTTTGGTTTATACAGATAACTCGCTCTTGGACCCTTGGCTCGTGTCTCAGATTATCGTCGAGAGCACTCAGAAATTAAGTCCACTCGTCGCTATTCAGCCCGTCTACATGCACCCCTATTCGGTGGCAAAAATGGTGGCTTCTTTCGGTTTCCTTTATCATCGGCGGCTCTATTTGAACATGGTCGCCGGCGGCTTCAAGAACGATTTGGTTGCGTTAAATGACCCAACGCCCCATGACAAGCGATATACACGCCTGATTGAATACGCGACCATTATCAATCAGCTCTTGTCTACCTCGGCGCCCGTCACCTTTCACGGCGAGTTTTACAACATCGATCAACTGCGAATGACTCCTCCCCTCCCTCCCGAGCTTTTCCCTGAGACATTTGTCTCGGGATCGTCGGAGGCCGGCCTCGATGCGGCAAGAAAACTCGGCGCGACCGCCGTAAAGTATCCCCGCCCGCCAAGCGAGTGCGAGGCTGAACCTGCAAGCAATATTCTAAAATCAGGGATTCGTGTGGGAATCCTTGCGCGTGAAAACGAAGATGAAGCTTGGGAGGTCGCCGAGGAACGATTCCCTGAAGACCGCAAAGGCGAACTCACTCACCAATTGGCGATGAGAGTTTCCGATTCCCTATGGCACAAGCAACTCTCGGAGACGGCAAACAAAACGCGAGCCATGCGGAGCACTTACTGGCTCAGGCCCTTTGAGCAATACAAGACTTTCTGCCCT
>Ga0209686_1000014_pt1 | contig 91435 bp, 58 predicted proteins | sample GraSoiAngelo_126_FD_185883 | JGI IMG/M metagenome (GOLD analysis project Ga0209686, IMG submission 185883) | Grasslands soil microbial communities from the Angelo Coastal Reserve, California, USA - 14_0927_09_20cm (SPAdes) (version 2) | ecosystem: Environmental > Terrestrial > Soil > Grasslands ...
CCGCCTGCACCGCCTTACGGAAGTTCTCTCGCTGCTTCTCGCCCAATTGGCGATCGTGTTCCAGAAAATCGAGTGGGATGGTTCCCTTCCTACCCGCTTCCTGGATGCACTCTTCGTCGTAGATGTCCATGTCCAGATAGGTGCCGTTCTTCTTCGCCAGCGCGATTCCCTCGTCGTCAATCAGTGTCGCGTGCTCCACCGACGCCACACCCGCTCGAATCGCGTTCTTGATTCCCTCCGGATTGTGCGCGTGCGCTTCCACCCGCAGTCCAAAATTCCGCGCTTCCTCCACAGCCGCCTGTAGTTCTTCCGGCGTGAACTCCGTGGCCTTTGGGCTGCTCCCGTGTGTCAGCACCGCTCCGGTCGAAAGCACCTTAATGTGGTCCACCCCGTCATGCGCTAGCAGCCGTACCTTCTGGCGCAGTTCCCACGGACTGTTTGCTTCCCCGTAATGCAAATCCCACGGCAGTCGGATATCGGGCGCCTGGCCGGTCATAGCTCCGGCGCCGCCCGTAATGGTGATGTAGGCTCCCGCCACATACATGCGTGGACCGATGATATCTCCTTCGGCGATTGCGTCGCGCAGCGCGACATCGTTCAGTGCCCGGTAGGTTCCCACATCCCGCACCGTCGTGAACCCGGAGTGCAGCGTTGCCCGCGCGTTCGGCACGGACTCCAGCACCACTTGCGACGCCGTCTTCTTGAGCACATTGAACGGGTCTCCGTTTTCCAGCCCTTTGCCATCCGCCAGGTGTGTGTGGCAGTCGATGAACCCCGGCAAAACCGTCTTGTCTGAGAGATCGATAATCCTCGCCCCGGCCGGAATCGCCAAGCCCTTCCCCACGGACTGAATCTTCCCACCAGCAACTATGATGACTTGGTCGGTGAGGACTATGCTTGCGTCTGGATCGACGAGACGCCCAGCGCGGACCGCCGTGACCTGTGCCGCGGCGATCGAAGAAAAAGCGCAGGCCAACGAAGCTAAGACTGCATTTTTCATGGTTGTCACCTGCAAGACGTTAACGCAATCCTGGTTTTGGAACAGCCTGCGGCTGCATTCCGCAACATCGATCCAGTCCTTTGGTCCTCAATTTACCCCAATTCTAATTCAACGACGATCCCCGACAACACGCAAGTTCTCCGGGGGGTATTCAATCCGAAAGAGAATAGCGGCAGGATTTAAGCCAAGTTGAATGTCCATCTCTCATCCCTGACTTTGTGCTATCAACCGACGCGCGGATACAGACTCTTCCGTCTCTAGGTAAGATCATGTGACGTTGCAAATTTGAATTGTTGTTGACAAAAGGCAGAATGGGCATAGAATCGCCTGACAAATCAAGTCACGTCACGTCCAAGAGTGGGGATGTCACAAACTGCCTGGGGGTGGTCCATGATGTCCAAGCTGGGCCGTTTTTCTATTTTTAACGCACTTCTGTTAGTTGTTCTTTTCTCTGCAGGCGCGCTGTCCGCACAAATCATCACGGGAGAAATCACAGGCACGGTGACGGATCCGTCCGGGGCGTCTGTGCCCAACGCGACGGTCACTGCGACGTGCACCGCGACGAACGCGTCGCGCACCATTGCGACCGGCGATTCGGGCAGTTACGTGCTGTCGAACCTTCCGCCGTGCTTATATAGCCTGAGTGTCTCGGCCCCAGGGTTCAAGACGTCCCTCAGCAAAGCGGACGTCGAAGTCGGCATCACCATCAAGAAGGATTTCGCGCTCCAGGTGGGTCAGAAGGCGGAAACGGTGATGGTTGAGGCCGCTTCGCCGCTGGTGGATTACTCGCCAGGCGTGAACACCGACGTGGACACCAAGGCCATCCTGGATCTGCCGACCGAAGGCCGCGACTTCAAATCCATTCTCGGCCTCACACCGGGCGTGCAGCGCTCCCCGGGCGGAGGCTTTATGGACGTCAGCATCAACGGACAGCGGACGAGCACCAACAACTATATGATCGACGGCGTGCCCAATAACGACCGCTTTTACGGCAACGAGCTGGTTGGCCAGCCCGGACTCCTGGGGGTTCCTTCCGCGCTTCTCGGCAACGACTCGATTGGGGAATATACGATCCAGCAATTGCCTACCGCGGAAAACGGTGTCAAGGGTGGGGCGGCCATCAACGTGACGTTGAAGAGCGGTACCAACGGCTTCCACGGAACGGCTTTCTACTTTGGCGACTACGATTGGCTCAATGCAAACAACTTTTTCTCGACCACAAGGACGGCCTACCACAATCATAATTACGGGGGCACGCTGGGCGGTCCCATCATCAAGGACCGAACCTTTTTCTTCGTCAACTTCGAAGCGCAACGAAACAAGTCCCTGGCTCCTTACAACGTGATCCTGCCGACACAGGGCGACCTCCAGGCGGTGACAAATTTTTTCAACTGCGCGCCCGGGAATACAGCCTCTTGCCCGATTGACTCCGGGACCGGCAATCCCATCGTCACCAATACAAATAATCTGCCGATGAACTCTGCAGGCTTGGCCTTGTTGAAGTATTACCCATGCTCAGATGGCGCGGGCGGCACTGTTCAGTGTACTCCCGGGGCTGCCAGCGCAACTGTGCAACCCGGAGGGTTTACGCAGACCGTTTTGCTTCCCGACATCAACACCCTTCCCGGCAGTTTCATTATCAAGATTGACCACAAGCTGAACAACAAAATGAGTCTTTCCGGCCGGTATCTTTATGCGGACAGCGTGCAATCCGGTCCCGCCTTCGGCTACACGATTCCCCCGGCAGCCGGAAGCGGCCTGGGCGCAGACGGATTTAACAGCATTGTGCCCACGCGGGTGCAGTTTGCCGGCGGCAATTGGATCTACAACATTGCTGCCAACAAGATCCTCGATGTGCGCTTCAGCTGGTCGCGCTTCTCCCAGATTCTGGCGCCAAATAACAAGATTGATCCCCTGAGCTTGGGCGTCGACACGGGTCCGCTGAGCCCCCTCGACTTCGGCGTGCCGCCTGTTTATGCCAGCAGTGTGACCTATGGGAACATCGGCGGCATCCAGGGCTACCCGCTCAGCACCCGCCCCACGCAGACCTATGATGTGTCGGCCCATACTACCTGGATCAAAGGCAACCACACCTTCAAATTCGGTGGTAACTATCAGCGCGCTTCGACGGGCAGCCTGCGGAATCGTGCCCGGACGGGCCTGTTCAGTTTCCAGGGAGACAACGAATTTACGGCCGCGGACCCGGCGAATAACATTACGATCCCTGGCTACGACATTGTCCTTACGCAATTGCTCCTTGGCCGGATGGATCGGGCCGCCCGCTCTTTCGGCGACACTGCACGTCACATCTACCAACCCACTCTAGGACTCTTTTTCCAGGATGAGTGGAAGGTGACGCCGCGTGTGACTGCCAGCTACGGCCTGCGCTGGGATCTGAACGGAGCGCTTGGTGAAACCGGCAATCGTGGCTCCAATTTTTTCCCCAACCAGGGTCTGGTCCAGTTAGGCAAAGGACTCCCCCGTCTTTATGACTTGGACCTGCATGATTTTGGGCCACGCGCCGGACTGGCTTGGGACATCTTCGGCAACGGCAAGACCTCTTTCCGAGTCGGTTACTCCATGGCTTACGACGTGGCGAATTTTGCGGCTATTCTCGCGCCTTACCTCTATCAGGGGGCGCGCGCTGGCGCCTTTACCAATTCCGACTTAGGGGTCTTCTCGGTCACCGCCGATGGGAACGAGGATGTGGGCACGAACCTATCGACTCTTTTCGAAGCATTTGGGCCCAATACGTGCTACAACCCTGCGGTCAACACCGGGTCGCCCGACTGGGTTTGCATCGGCCCGCAAGCAGGAAGCCCGAACCCGACCACGCCCTTCCAAACCTATGGCGCCAATCCTACAGGCACCTCGCCCTTCAACGCATTCGGGACCGTTTCTCCCTTGCGGACGCCAAGAATCCAATACTACAACGCCACCATCCAGCATGAACTGTTCCCGAATAATGTCCTTACGGTCAGCTACGTCGGCGCTCATGGCACGAACATGCTCCTGAACCGCCAACTGAATCTACGTCCGATCGGCTGCTGGAGCGACTTGATCAACCCCGCGACGATAACCCCCTCGAACCCCACTGGCGATCCGTACGGACAGCTAACCGGCGGTCCGATGAGTGCTAACAATCCCACTTCTCTAAATTGCAATCGGCCGTTTGACTCGGTCTTCCAGACTGGCGGTGTGCCTACATTCAAGTACGTCAACCAACTCACCAACGACGGCTTTTCACGCTACAACTCGATGCAGGTCACCTACCGGCAGCGCAATTGGCGCGGGCTCAACACCATAGTCAACTTCACCTGGTCGAACTGCATCGACACCAATTCCGTCAATCGCGGCGGTTCGTCTACGCTTCCGATCGCGGAGAATCCGTACAATCCCAGAAGTAACCAGGGCCCCTGCGACACGGATGTTCGGAGGAACTTCAACACGGGCATCGGGTACGACTTCCCGAAATGGAGTGCAATAGGCCGCTTAGGAGACGGCTGGCAGATTGGGAGCGTCGCCACCTACGCCAGCGGGCGGCCGTGGACAGCGCTGCTCTCGAGCGGCGCGGATAACTCCGGACAGGACCTCACCTACCAGAGGCCAGACTGCGTCGGAAAGCCCATCTACCAGTTTAGCGATCCCAACAGCCCCACCATTACCAATGTGCCCGCGGTCTTTGCCATTCCAGCCGACGGAACCATCGGTACCTGCGGCCGCAACGCCTTCCGCGGCCCGCATATCGTCCAGTGGGACTTCAACCTGAACAAGACCACCAAGATCACGGAAAAGATTAGCCTTCAGCTCCGCTTTGAGGTCTTCAACCTGTTGAACCATCCTAATTTCAACGCGTTACCGGCTGGGGTCACGATTTCTCAGAAAAAGATAGACAGCTTCCCGAACACCAGCTTCTCCACGTACGCGCAAACGCCCGACGTCTCCTCGGGCAACCCCTTCCTCTCCCAGGGCGGCCCGCGGGCGGGGCAAATCGGGGCGAAGATCATTTTTTGATCTCGGCTCCTGGCTTTGGCACCGAAAAAGGAGTCTGCTACAATGCAGGCTCCTTTTTCTTTTATGCGGCGCGCTTGCATCCTTTGCCTCTTCGTTCTGTTGCCCGCGCTAGCCGCGGCAGCCACAAACCGGCCCAACGTTATCGTGATCACCTTGGATACGGTCCGAGCTGACCGCATGGGCTTTCTGGGCTCCAAGCAGGGTTTGACGCCACAACTCGATGCGCTGGCGAGTCAGGGCGTGGTGTTCGAGCATGCCTACTCCCAGGCGCCCATTACGCCGGTTTCTCACGCGACCATACTCACCGGGACTTTCCCGCAATACCACGGCATCCGCAACTTCGGCGACCGCCTGCCGCCAAGCGTCCCCTTTCTACCCGAGATTCTCCACGCCCAGGACTACGGCACGGGGGCCTTCGTCGGCAGCATCATCCTCGACCCGAAAAACGGGTTTGCCTCCGGATTCGAGCGCGGCTTCGATGTCTACAATGCAGGCTTTCACCGGCAGAAGACCGGGGAGCGCCGCGAGGCTTCCATGCAGCGCCGCGGCGACGTGACTCTGGGATACGTGCTCGAATGGCTTGGCCAGCAGAAGGGCAGTCCGTTTTTCCTGTGGTTTCACCTGTGGGACGCGCATGACCCGTACAATCCACCCGAACCGTTCCGCAGCCGGTTTCCGGGCGCCCCTTACAACGGGAGTATCGCCTATGTGGATGCCACGGTGGGGAGGCTGCTCGACTATTTGCGGAACCAAGGGCTGTATGACAATGCGCTGATCGCCATCGCCGCCGATCACGGCGAATCCCTGGGCGACCACGGCGAACTGACCCACAGTATTTTCCTTTACGACGCTACCATCCACGTGCCCCTGCTGCTCAAACTTCCCGGCAATCGTTTTGCCGGTCAGCGCGTCAAGGCCGTTGCAAGCCTGGTGGATCTGGCGCCAACCCTTCTCGACGCGCTGGGGCAGACGCCGCCTCCGGCCATGCAGGGCCGTTCGCTGCTCCCTCTAATTGGAAATCCGCACCCTGAAAACCGTCCTTCGTTTGCCACTGGCGACCACTCCGAGCGCTCGTTCGGCTGGAGCGCGCTTGTGTCTCTGCGCAACGGCAACCAGCTTTACGTGCGCGCGCCGTCGCCCGAGCTTTATGATCTGGCTTCAGACCCTGGCGCGAAGATAAATCTCTATCCGCGCAACCGAGCCGCCGCGGTGCGCCTCGCAATCCAGCTGGATAGTTTGGTTAAGCGCATCAGCGCAGGCGCACCTCAGGCCTTGCAGGACGGACTCGACGAAAAGAGCAGAGAAAAGCTCCGTGCGCTAGGCTACGTGGCGTCTGGAAAGACCACCGCGCTCACAAGCATTGACCCCAAGGACCGCATCGATGTGGCCAACGATATGCACGATGCCAGCCTGGCCATTGAAGAAGGGAAGGAAGCCACCGTCATCCCGCTGCTGCTGAGCGTCGTGGCCAAGGACCCGCAAATCCAAGCGGCGCAGTATTACCTCGGAATCGCCTACTCGCGGAATGGCAACTTTGCGAAAGCCATCCCTCCCCTACGCAAAGCCATCGAACTGCGGCCGGATGCGCTGATGGCACAGTACGAGCTGGCCATCTGCTTCTATGAAACCGGCGATCTGAATGCCGCTGCCACGTATTTCGAAATCTTGGTGGAAAACCGGCCCGATTGGAGCGACGCCCGCTATTCTTTGGCCTCCATTTATGCCCGTACTGGACGGCCTCAGGAAGCGGCCAAAGACCTGCTCATAGTCCTCCAGGGAGAGCCGGACCACTACCGCGCCAACCTGCTTCTGGGGCGCATGCTGTTTCTGAACGGCACTTTCGCCGAGGCGTTGCCTTACCTGGAAAAGGCCGCGGCGGTACAAACGGATTCCGGCGAGGCACATTCCTTCCTGGCGGATGAATACGAGAAACTTGGCCGCGCCGGAGATGCCGCACGCGAGCGCGCCGAGGCTGAGCGGCTAAAACAACCGAACCGCCCGTGAATCCGTGCCCTTCTTTGTTCTTTGTGTGCCTGTTACGACCGCGTATTTTGCGCGGCGCTTAGCTGGGCCGTATCGGGCCGTATCACCTCCCTGGACATCCAAAACCCGCAACTATATAATCCCGTTTCCAATCAAGGGTGAACTATGGTCTCGCGAAGTGTTTCCGGTCTCCTGTTGTCGGTTTCTTTGCTAGCTATCCCTGTCTTCGGACAGGACGCAAGCGCTCCCAAGGCTAAACCGCATGTCATCATCCTTGGCGTCAATGGTATGGAGCTTGACATTGTTCGTCCGCTGCTTCTCAAGGGCCAGATGCCCAATTTGGCAAGCGTGATCGACAGAGGCGCTTACGGAAAGTTGCGCACCGTCTCCGCCCCCAATTGCCCCCGCGTCTATTCCACACTCTTCACCAGCACCTATCCTGAAGAACACGGGGTAACCGGCTTCCTCGTCGGCGGAATTACCGCCAACACCAATATGCTGAAGGAAGAGCCCCTCTGGTCGATGCTTTCCAAGAACGGCATTACCGTAGGCATGGCCAATGTGCCCGCAACTTTTCCGGTCATGCCTGTCAATGGTTACATGATTAGCGGCATGTTGACTCGCGGTAAGAACTGCGAAGACGGTGTGCTCTGTGCGCCGAAACTCAGCGAAGTGATGGGCGGAGATGCGGTCTATCCCAGAAGCATGCAAGCTGAGTTACTCAAAAATGTGGGCGACTTCTATATTGACTGCGAGCGTATGCCCTCGGCCGCTGACTTGAAAGGCCACGAAGCGGCTGTGATTGACCGATGGCTGGCAAAGGTTCAGCTCATTCGCGACCAGCAGACGAAGCTGTTTGATTATCTCCTGACCCAGCACTCCACCGATTTTACTTTCATGGTGCAGTCCTGCGAGGACCGCACTGGCCACTGGCTCTACCCCATTACGCCCTTCCATGTTGGCTACAATCCCAGCATCAACAACGTTCGTCTGGACGCCTTTCCAAGCCAGTACATCGCATTTGATAAAGTCTTGGGCACTGTATTGAAGCATGTGGACGCCAACACTTATTTATTCATCGTCTCCGACCACGGCATTAAGCCGCTCCGTGAGTTCGAGGAGAAAGATCCACACGCACATATGGACCATGAGAAGACCACCCCGGTCATCGCCAAGCACGATTTTGCCGATGGCGACGACGTTCCCGGTTCGTTTTTTGCCATCGGGCCAGGGATCAAGAATGACTTCCGGCTCATGGGGTTGGGAGCCAGTGTGTACGACATTGCGCCGACCGTCTTGCATATCTACGGCCTCGAGCAACCAATGCAAATGCGCGGGCGTATTCTCATGGAAATCTTCGACGGCACGGAGCATAAAGTAGCGGAGAAGAAGTAATCGATCGGCCCCTGCCGACCAACAGCACTTCTTGCATCTACGCCGTTGCGTAGTCAGTGGCGAGGTACTGTTGCTCGCAGGCTCTTAGCTCGGTCTCTGGCTTGCTGTGCCGGCCCTGCCTTCCCAAGTCCCGCATAAGCCTGCGCCAGCAGCTCAAACAGATCCGCATTGCTGTCCAAAGATTTAGTGCTCTCTTCAAGGAACTCCGCCGCGTCTGCGAACTTCTTCTCACGAAGCAGGGCTTTTGCAAGACCTATCTGTGCCTCCGCGCTCGCGGGTTGTAACAGAAGTGCCGCTTCGAATTCGTCCTCCGCCGCTGTTGCATCATTCGATTTAAGATAGACCTGCCCCAGCAGCAGCCGCGTAGCGAGCTGTTTCGGGTTCAGTTTTAAGCTTGTTTGCAAAGCGTGTCGCGCGCCGGCCGAATCGCCGCTCAGCTCCAGCGCTCGCCCGTAATCGTATGCCAAGGTTGCATCATCGGGGCGCACCTCGCATGCCCGTCCCAGATAATAGGCAGCGTTTGAGTAATTTTTCGATTCCATTTCCAAGCGGCCCAATTGCGATAGGCCAATTTCAGATTGATTGTCCAATCGCAGCAATTTCTCTAAGGCCGTTCGTGCTTTTGCCGTTTGCCCATCTTCGGAGGCCATCATCGCGACATGCAGCAGGTTTTGTTCTTCGACCTTGTCCTTGGGGTCGGGCAACAAGGAAGGTTCCGGAACATCGGTTGAGGATCGCGCATCCGCCACCCCCAAATACCCAAGCGCCCGCAGCTCATCGATTGTGCCGGGGGCCACAGCTGTGGCTGAAGGTCTTCCTGCGGCCGGCGTCTTGGCAATTAGTTCTGCAAGCTCCTTGCGCAGTTTCTGCACCGTGCTGTCCCACGGCACGTAGTTGTTTCGGGCTTCTCTCGGGTCAGACCGGAGATCGTACAATTCCGGCCGTGGGGCTTCGATGAATTTGAAGCCATCCCTTCTGACCGACCGCAGGGGAGCCCATCCAAAGCGCAACGGATAGTCGGTCTCGCCAAAAACAGTCCGGGAAGGCGCTTCGATGCCGAGGAATGTGGGCTTCAGTGAAGTGCCATCCAGACTTGCTGGCACTGGAACGCCAAGTAGGTCCAAAATCGTGGGCAGAAGGTCTATCGTCCGCGCCTGCTCAACAACCACTTTGCCCGCTTCCTGCTCATTTGGCAGCTTCACAATCAAGGGAATATGGGTTGTCGAATCGTAGAGAAGAATCCCGTGCGTGTCTTCGCCGTGCTCGCCCAATCCTTCCCCGTGATCCCCGACCACAACAATCAGGGCTCCCTCAAACCAGTTTTGTTCCTTCAGGTATGTGAGGAAGTGACCCAATGCCGAATCCGCGTACGCAACTTCCCCATCGTAGAGGTGATCCTTGTACATCTCGGAATACGGCGGAGGCGGCTCATAGGGATCATGCGGATCATATAAGTGCACCCAAACGAAATGTGGCCCTGTCCGGTGCGCATTTAGCCATGTCTCTGCCCGTTGCACTACCTCCATGCCCCGGCGCTCAAGTCGCCCCCATCGCGATTTCGTCTCGGTCTTCTCTGGAAAATTGTCATAGAACTCGAATCCGCGATCGAGACCCGGTGCCAGGGTCTTGCTATCCAAAATGACTGATCCAATAAATGCTGCGGTTTGATAGCCTCGCTTCTCGAGCAATTCTGCCAGCGTGAAACGATCGGCCGTCAAGGGTACGCCAAAGTCGCTCACCCCATGGGAACTCGGCAGCAGCCCGGTCAGAATGCTTGCGTGCGAAGTGTTCGTAATCGGGCTTGGCGTGAATGCTTGCGCGAACCGAATGCTCCGCTTTGCCAGTTGATCCATCGCGGGAGTTTGGACCCGCGCATAACCATAACAACCCACGTGGTCGCTCCGCAGCGTGTCGATGGTAATCAGAAAAACATTCTCGCGGGGCATCTCTTCGCCTGCGCCGACCCAGGCGGTGAGGATCGCGGTGGCCAAACACCAATTGAAAATGAGTCGCAGGGTCCTCACGACGTTTGAGCGTAGCACACGCACCGCTTGCGATGCGCTGTCATTTGCCTTGACTCAGGTTCTTGGTGCCTTCACAATTCAATCGCTGGGCCCATGGTTCTTCCGCTGCTCGCTGCCCAGGAGGCTCAGGGAGAGAGCAAAAGCTTCCGGAGAAATGGCTGCCCGTGAAACAATTCAGGCCTGCTGGGGATCCGCGCGCTGCGGCTCGCTTTTTGCAGTGCGGCTGCGTATTGTCCTGTTTGCGAGTCTGCTCCTCTCGATGCCCTCCGCAGTCCGTTCGGATGATTTCTGGAAGCATAAGCCTCCTGCGCAGTGGTCCGCTGCGGAAGCCCTGAAGTTAGTGCGAAGGCCGCCGTGGGCAAGGCTGGAAGTTGTGGTCTTCGGCGAGAAGGAGACTGAAGCGGCCTTCAGCGTTCCCACGGGTACAAAACACTGCGACCCGGATGCCATCGACCAAAACGGGAATTGCATGCAGAAAGGGCGAATCGAGGCGCCGCTCGATTCTTCCCGTCAGATGGATGCAGCGCCGCTAATCAAACCTTGGGCCGGCATCCTGGTGCGCTGGGAATCAGCCGCTCCCGTCGCCCAGGCCTTTGCTCGGCTCGCGGAACTCGGCGAGGGACCAGCCGCGGCGTTTTACGCCCCTCCGCCGCGTCTTCCAGTGGATCGCTACGTCATCACCGTAAAGCTCGAGCAACCTGGCCGCAAGGGTTTCGAGCCCTTTGCCGTTAGCCCAGCCGGTAAACCCGTCTTGGTCGCCACACTAAAAACACGGCGTAGCATCGTCGTCCCTCTTGAAGTCGAGTTTACCGGAGTCGGTGCGAGTTCTTCAGTTCACTACTTTTTTCCTCGAACGATCGATCGAGTCCCTCTGCTCGGCCCCGGACGCGACTGGGCGGAATTCACCTTGCTCGGAACTGGCTTCACCGTGCACTGCAAATTCATGCTCGACGCCGAGTTCCTCGGGCCAATTGACTCACGAGAGAATCCGTAGCTGTTACCTGGTTTGGGCAATTAGAATCATACGACCCCCACCCTTGTGTCCTCCCGAGATGCGCGGGGAGAGGCTATGAAAAACAAAGCAATGTACATCGCGGCGGCGGCAAGCTTCGGTTGGCCAAGTAGGCCAATTCAGGATTGTGGCGCCGTACCTTGGTTAGATTTATCCTCGTTCGCAACGAGGAGGCCGGGGGGTTCGAATCCCCTCTCGTCCACCAGATTCCAAACGACTTAACCGGTTTTTCGGAACTGAATGAGTTGGCCAAGTTGGCCAATTGAAGGGGTTTTGGCCAACTTCTCGCCACCGGAACAGCCCGGAAGCTCGAACCCTATTCCAATTGCCGGTCATGGGCCAAAACCAGAAACACGTCGAGGATTTGGAAACGGATAGTGGGCACCGTGAAGAAGTCGATGGAGACCAGCTGCTTGGCGTGATTCTCTAGGAATGTGCAAAAGGTCTGAGAGGGCGGTTTGCGGCAGCCCACCATGTATTTGCTGACGCTGCTCTCAGCAATGTCGATGCCGCGTTTGAGCAGTTCGCCATGGATGCGGGGCGCACCCCAACTGGGATTCTCCCGGCACATCTTGCGGATCAGATCTCGGACGTCGCGCGAAATGAGAGCAGCACGCGAACGGAGGATCGAGGACAGGGTTGCGAGGAGTGTCGTTACGAGGCCGGTTAAAGAGGCTGGCTGCGAACCTCGCCCCGAACTCTGGTCCATTACATTACATATAGACCGTGTGAAGGCCGTACGCGCAGAAGTTTTAGGCAACTATCGTAGGATTCCTGATTCCATCGGTTGCCGCGTTTCCAGTGTTTCGCAACAAGGAAATCGCACCGTTTCGCAGCGGATGACATTTTTGGCGAGGGACAACGGATATCATCGCTCCCACCGCTAGCTGCATGATTCAGTCCGGAATGCACAGGAATGCCGTGTCTCCGGCCTCTACAACAGCTTTCCTGAACCCTGGCGGAGCGTTACGATTCGATCGCACTTAACACTCGCAAATCTCTCCTTCGATCCGTCCGGCCAGCTCACCTGCACGGCCTCGATTTCCGGTTGGTCTCCCAAACCGAAGTGGACGCGCACGTCGTTCGCGCTCAGATAACTCGAATCCGTATGAACACGCCTTACTAGCGCGTCGTTGCCGCGCCGGATGACGGTCACCCGCGCGCCGATCGCAAAGCGATTCACTTTTTCTGACTCAAGCTTCACCGTGAGCCAGTGTCGGCGCTGGCCTATCTGATTTCGAAGCAGCCGAACCGGACCGTTATTGTTCGCAACGACGATATCAATAGCGCCGTCGTTGTCGATGTCACCGAAAGCGGCGGCACGACTAACCTCCGCTATTTGGAACACCGAACCGGCTTCGGACGACACATCGCGAAACCGCCTACCGCAGCCCTCGTTATGAAATAACTGCTTGCGCTGGGCATATCGGGATCCGCGGGCGGGCCATGCGCTTCCGAGCGTGACGCCACCATTGGCAATGAAAAGATCCAGCCAGCCGTCGTTGTCATAGTCGAACCATTGGGCGCCAAAACCCGTGTAGCCGAATGTCGGTTGCAGCAGGCCGAAATCAGCGGTGGCATCATCGAACTGTCCGTGAGCATCGCCCCGAAAAACGCTGACGCCCTCGCGGGTGAGATTGGTCACGAGCAACACCAGGCCGCCGTTATTTTCAACATCCGCAAGCGTGACTCCCATGCCGGCCTTTGCCAACCCATCCATGCTGTAAGCGACGCCCATGTCCAGCGCCGATTCCCGGAATGTACCGTCTCCCTGGTTCAGCCAGAGTAGGTTGGCGGAGGTGTCATTGGCGACGTAGATGTCGGTGCGGCCGTCGCCGTTGAAGTCCGCGCATAGCACGCCGAGAGCCGGCCCGTACGAGCTATTGATCCTAGAGGCTTCCGTGATGTCTTCGAACTTGCCGTTCCTGAGATTGCGGAACAATCGCGACGGAACGGCGTGATACATTTTCGGCGTGCAATAGTCAGGCTCGCCAGCCGGCGACGAGCACCCACGATTGCCTTCGACCGTGAAATCGACGTAGTTGCAGACAAACAGATCAAGCCAACCGTCGCCATCCACGTCAACCCATGCCGCGCTGGTCGACCAGTGAGTATCGTCTACCCCAGCTTGTCGCGTCACGTCGGCAAAGGTGCCGTCACCGTTATTGTGATAAAGAACGTTGTGGCCGAAATTCGTGACGTACAAATCGAGAAAGCCGTCATTATCGTAGTCTCCAACGGCTACGCCCATGCCATACCCGATATGTCCCACGCCGGCCATTTCAGTAACATCGACGAAGCGCAATTCGCCCGTTTCTGCCAGCAGATTCTTGAAGAGCCGGCTTCCTGGCTTCCAGCCCGATGGCGGGGGCGACAAGAGTTTGCCTCCGTGGTCCAGCCGCGTGCCTTGCACGAGATAGATATCGAGATCGCCATCGTTGTCATAATCGAGCAGAGCCGCGCCCGCACCCATAATCTCGGGCATGTAGTGGCGGCCTGTGGCAAAGTTGAAATGCTGGAAATTGAGCCCGACCTCGGTCGCCACGTCCCGGAAGGCCGGAGACGCGTGCGCCCGGACGCGCGGGACGCCGAGGCCGAACGTGGCGAGCCCTTTCAGAAGATCGCGGCGGCGCAGCGGGCCTCCTTGTCCGCTCCCTGACGGTCGCTGATGGTTCAGCGTGGAACCAAAGTTCGTGAAACCCTGTAGGGGCCGGGCACACCCGGCGCACTCCACTATTCCGCACTCTGCAGCGCCTTCAGGTCGTGATCGATACTCGCGAGTAACTCGGACTGCCCGTAGCGGGAGGCGGCATCATGCGCACGCTGGAGGTACTCAAGTGCGTGTGCACGATCTCCGGCGCGGGCATAAGTCGCACCGAGCGCATAAAGATAGACTGGCGTCTTGTCATCGTCTGGCGTCAGTGCGCGCTGGAGTTGGTGGATGGCCTCATCGTATTTTTGCTCGTTGACTAAAATGCGGCCGAGATGAAAGCGAGCGAGCGGATAATCCGGACGATCATTAATGGCCGCCCGAAATTCTTTCTCCGCGTCTGCCAGGCGGCCCAGTTGCTCGTAAATGGCACCCAGGTTGTTGTGAGCCTCGGCATAATCAGGGTTAATCTCCAGTGCGCGCTGGTATGCTTTTTCTGCCTCATCGAAATGCTTTTGCATGTAAAGCAGAACTCCGTAGTCGCACCAAGCATCAGATCGGCCGGGGTTCAGTCTCGTAGCCGCTTCGAAATGCTGCTTGGCCTTCCCCGGATCACCAGCCCGGCCGTATAACGCTATGAGATTCACATGCGCCTGCACGTTACCGGGATCGTTGGCCAGCGCGGCTTCGTGCTCGCGAATCGCTTCGTCGAGCCGGGCGGCTTTTTCCAGTTCCGCGCCGCGCTGCAGGTGCGCCTGCGAGCTTAGATTCAGCTCGTGGATCCGCTGAAAGAGCGGATCGTCAAGCGGTGGCTCGCTTGTGACGTTCTTCGCGTAAGCTGCGATGTGCCGTTCCGCTTCCGGTTTGCGGCCCAGCCTGCGAAGCTCCGCGGCCAGCGCAAAGTGTGCGACACCGTAAGCCGGGAACAGTTCGCACGCCTTGCCGTAAGATTCAATGGCCGCCGCATGGTCGCCCTTCGCTGCTTGCGCCCGCCCCAGGCCATACCACGCCTGCGGACATTCGCGCCGGTCGTCTAGAATACGGCAGTAGAGCGTGGCCGCGCCATTCCAGTCGGGAACAGCGATCAGGCTTTCCGCAAGGCGTATCTCGGCGGCTAAGTCGCCGGGCCGGATTTGGAGCGCTGACTGCAATGTTTTCACGGCACGATCGAATGCTCCCTGGGCCATTTGCACGGCGCCGAGGAGATAAAGCCAATCAAAATTCTGTGGATCCAGCGAATGTGCGCGGGAATAGGCGCGCTCGGCCGCGTCGTACTGCTGGTAGGCGTGAAGCGTCATTGCCAGTGCACCGGCGATTGCAGGATCGCGCGGCCGCTCCCTGGCATTCCGTTCCGCTAGCTCGACCTGAGCCCGAATGGCTGGCAGAAAGCCGGACGCGTCGACCTGGGGCAGCTCCGGCAGGCGTTGGCCTTGCGCGCGTATACACAGAGCGGCAAGTGCAAGGAGGAGTCCGCACGAACAGGCACAGGCACGCATAAGGCAATTGTATTGCCCAGTGGCGGCTGCTCGCTTACGGCTTACCACTGGAAGCGGAGGCCCAGGCGGAACTGGCGCTCGTCAATGCCCTCGCGTGCCAGGTCGCAATTTCCATTTATGCCGCCGTTTAGTTGCATAAAGGTACCTGGATCGGTCACTCGGCCGGTTATCGGATCGTAGGCGCCTGCGTCACCAAGGAGATTGTCGAGAGCGTTGGTACAGAAGTGAGGCGTGTTCGTGAAGTTGAACGCCTCGGCCCGGAACTGTATATGCAACTGCTCTTTCACCGCGAAATCGCGGAATAACCCGAAGTCCCAATTAAACAGACCTGGGCCGCGCAGATTATTGAAGCCATTGTTACCGAGAGAGCCAGTAAGGCAAGATCCTGGGTTGTTGGGGTCGTACGTTTCCCCAAAAGCAAACGGATCGTACCAAAAGCCGGACGTACTGCCGATCTTTTTCGGCTTCCCGAACGAATTGCTCATCGGCGGAGAATTGCCTGGCCAGGCGGCGCCACAATCGCCCCAAACGGTGAACGGCGTGCCGCCAAAGGCGCTGATCAAATTGTTAACTTGCCATCCGGACACCACAGGTGTGAGAGCGCCTTTGCTGCCCAGCCACTTCTGGCCTCGGCCAAACGGCAGGTCCCATACGCTCGTGATTGCGAGGTTGTGTGTGATGTCAAATCCGGTCGGCGCCCGATTCATCTTCATGTAGGATTGCGACTGGATATTCGGAGTGGAGGAGCTGGAGTCTGCAAAATTGATGCCTTTGCCCCACGTGTAGTTCACGTTGAGCATCAAGCCCTTGCTGAACCGGCGCTTTAAAGAGGCCTGAAGCGAATCGTAGTGGCCGGTGCCGAGGGGCTCGAGGAATGTGGTTGCCGCAGTTCGTCCCCATTGCTGCAGGAGCGGTTGAGTGGACCTGTTCGTAAAGGGGATCTGCCCGGCGTTGATGTCGATGAACCCGAGCTGGCGGATGGAGCGGGTTCCAACGTAGCCAGCCTCTCCCGTGAACCCCCAGCCGAACCCTTTTTGTAACGTCAGGTTCCAGGATTGAATATATCCCCGGTGCAGGTTCTTCGGTTGACCTTCAAAGCCGACATCCAGAGGTAAATCCAGAATCCCGTTGCTGGGTATGGTGACAGGGGGGATGGCGGGAAGCCCTTTTGCGAGCGTAGTTGCCGGGGTGAACGCGTTCGGGGTCTGGATACCGAATGGTTCCATAATCGGGTAGTTATTCCGCATCAACTCCAGGCCCTCGTAAGGGTCCCTGGTCAGGCCATAGCCAGCGCGAACGACGAACGTGTCGGTGGTCCGCCAGGCAATGCCGAGCCGTGGCGAGAAGAGCTTCTTGCTGATTTCGGTACCGCAGCCGGCCGGCACTTGCCCCATGCCGCAGATCAGAACTTTGTTGATGGTTGGGTCATAGCGCTCTAAACCGCGATCCGTGCGGGTTGGATAGGGGAAGTACTCCCAGCGGATGCCATAGTTAATGGTCAGGCGTGGCGTTACATTGTAGCGGTCACGGATGTAAGCGCTGTACAGCATCGCGCGGATGTGATACTCGTCGGGGAATTGCAGTGACTTGCTGGCCTGGTCCGGCAAGCCGAGCAAGAAGGCTGCATAGCTGTTCCCGCGATTGGTTTTGCTGCTCGTGGTGCAGTCCGGCGGATCCTGGCACAGCCCCGTGATCTGCTGCCCGAAATCAAATCCGCCTTGCGCCCCGAAAAATGAGCCGCCGCCGATCCATTCCGCCTGCGTTTGATTTAGGCCTTGGCGGTAAATGTCTGTCCCAAATCGGACGTTGTGCCTGCCATGGATCCAGTCCAAGTTCACAACGTATTGATACTGTGGGTCGTGCCGGTAATACGGCATGAAATTCGTGTTATTGCCAATGGTCGCAAAATCGCTGCCGCCGCTAGGGTCGGTAAGGTCAAATTCGGGCCAGCCGCTTTCGAACTTGCGAGTGCCATTCGTTCCAGGGATACCCAATACGTCGAGACCGATATTCGTGCCGAGCCCGGTTTGCTCAGAATTGGTCCCCTGCTTCGTGAAGCCGAAATAGGCATCCATAGTGAAGTTCGGCTTGAACGCGTAGGTCGCGCCGAAAGTCGTGCTGTAAGTTTCACCTTGCCCGTGGCCCGGGTTACTGCTGCCGCCAATCGGCCTTCCCTGAGCCCCTGTAGACTGGAAAACTGTCGGCGTGAAGTCTGAGTAATGGAGAAAGCTGAACCGCCCGAAAACATTGAATTTTTCGTTGATGTTCCAGTTCACTTTGCTGTCAATCGTATTGCGGTCAAACCCGAAACCGCCCGAGGCGAAATAGTTGTTTTTCAAACCGGGCAGATTCGGCTCCGGCCATAGGGCATTAATCTTTTGTGCAATCTGTGCTGACGGTGTATTTAGGAGGCTGGCCGGAATAATGTTCTCGCAGCTCGGATTGGTGGCCGTATTGCATCGTGGGTCGCCGGGCGCCATCATCGGCAGCCGTTGAGACGGGTCAGCGAGCGTAGTCCCCGACGCGTCAGTGTAGGGGTTATAAATAATGATCCCGTTCGCCAGAAATTGTGAGAAATCGCCTGCCTTCATGGCGTCCGTTGGCACCGTCACTTTTCGCTGCACGTTGCGGTGATCGTAACTGCCTTCATAGCTGACAAAATAGAAGAGCTTGTCCTTCTTGATCGGCCCGCCGATCGTGCCGCCAAACTGGTTGTATATGAGGTTCGGTTTTTGCGATTGACCCGGAGGAACGGATTCCGGCCACGCTTTCAGGTGCTGGTTGCTGTGGTATTCGAAGGCCGAACCGTGTATCGCATTCGTACCGCTCTTGATTTGCACGTTGATCGCTGCCCCTCCGGCAAAGCCTTGCTCTGCGTCGAAGCTGCTGGTGACTACGTTGACCTCCTGGATCGACTCGAGTGCCGGGACATAGGAAACGATGTGCGGCAACTGCACGGTAGTGGAGCTCACGCCGTCAATGCGTGTATTGTTCTGATCGTCGCTGGTGCCGTTCACGTGAAATTCTAGCGAACGGGACGGATTGGTCGGAATCGAATGCGAGTTGGAAGGTGGCGCGACCCCGGGCAATGTGCGGAAAAGCTGCTGGTAATTGCGCCCGAGCGGAACGGGGAGATTCTGCAACTCCAGGGAACTGACGTTGGCGCGCGTTTCGGCGCGATCGGTTTGGAACTCTGGTGCTTCGCCGGTGACAGTGACCGACTGTTCCGTGCTCCCGACCTCGAGTTTCACATCGGTGCGCGTGATATTGTTGGCCTCAACCCGAAGATCTCGCCGCTCGAAGGTCTTGAAGCCGGCCGCCGCAACTTTGATGGTGTACGTGCCGGCCTGAAGGGTCACGAAGTTGTATTCGCCCACCCCGTTGGTTGTCGTGCTGGCCGCCACACCGGTACCCTGGTTGGTCGCAAGGACTGCTGCTCCCGGGATCACTGCCCCGTTCTGATCCACCACATTGCCGACAATGGACCCGTACAGCACTTGTGCAGAAGCTGGATGAGCACCAGTCAATGCGATCGCCAGCCCGATTGTCCAAGTCGCAAGGACTGGACCGCAGAAGAAAGGCCGTCCGAAGCTCGACACACATCGAAACGAAACCTTATGAACACACATATAGCCTCCGAATCTTGATGAAGTCGCGGAACAAGCCGAAATCAAGGTTCACCAGCCCGGGCGCGCGGCGAATCCTTCAGGTTGCCTACCATGGAACCGTAAAGGACTTGCGCTTGCCCATGTTGGGCCGCAGAGAAAGCGGCCAGAACAAGAGCGAGCCAAGGAAATGCAAAACGAAGGAGTCCTGATTTGAAAGTATCCGGCGTTCATCGGCGCCCCTTACCGCTATACGGAATGCCGAAGTTGCTGAGGTCTACGCTTGAGCAACCGGTTGCTGGCTAATCTGATGGAAGTGGCTTCGATTGTCAATGGTTTTTCAAAGGACGCCGGTCCTTAACGTACGGAGCAACCCTCTGAGCAAGGGTCTCAAGGACCAGTAAGCGCTAGACGTTTTTGGGCAAGCCAGGAGGAGCTTTCTGGACGTAGAAGGCTCTTTGTACTGTCGCACATCGAAGTGCGAGCCTCACTTCAAGCCTAGTTTCGTTCGAGCCACCGCAGGGAAGAAGCAGCACCAGCAAATCGTCTGGGACCTCCCTCGCCCCAAGCGCGGCTGAACCTACGAACATGCTCCTCGCCCCCACAACCGCGCTTCGGTCCTCGGGCCGCATACGCTATGATTTAGCGCCGCACTCGAAGACGCGTGATGCCATCAGCAGCCCCACTCGCCGAAAAAATCCCGCGCAGGCGATGGACCATCGCCCTCCTGCTTGGCATCGGAGTTCTGGTCAACTATTTCGACCGCGTGAATCTTTCCGTCTCCCGCGACGCCCTCGAGGCCACCTTCGGAATTTCCGCCGTCACGTTTGGCTGGCTCTCTGGCGCCTACAACTGGACTTACATGCTGCTCCAGTTGCCTTCCGGCCTGTTGCTCGACCGCTTCGGTGTCCGCCGCGTTGGCATCATTTCCACGGTGATCTGGAGCGTGGCTTGCTTCGCCACGGCAATCTCCACCGGCGTTGCCGGTTTATTCGGCTCGCGCTTCTTGCTCGGAATCGGCGAAGCTCCGACCTTCCCTGGCAATTCCAAAGCCATCGGCTACTGGTTTCCCCAACACGAGCGCAGCCTTGCCACTGCCATGTTCGATTCCGCGGCGAAATTTTCTTCGGCGATCGGAATTCCGTTGCTTGGCATTTTGCTTTTCTATTTCGGTTGGCGCTTGAATTTTGCCGCAACCGGATTTATCAGCCTCGCCTACTTTGCTTTGTTTTACTTTTTCTATCACAATCCCAGCGAAGACGATCTCCTCTCCGCTTCGGAGCGCGATTTCATCGCCCGCGGCGGAGCGCAGCCCGAAGATCGCGGGCGCGCCGCCAAAGGCGCCCCGCTCACTTACTTGCTGCAAAAACGTAAAGTCTGGGGTTTGTGCCTCGGCTTCGCGTCGTACAATTACACTTTCTATTTTCTTCTGACCTGGCTTCCGTCTTATCTTTCCACGGCGCTCCACATCGATTTGTTGCACTCTGCTCTCTACACAAGCGTTCCATGGACTTTCGCCACGCTCACCGACTTGGCTGTGGGCGGCTGGCTCGTCGATTCGTTGATTCAGCGCGGCTGGGATTCTGTTCGCGTTCGCCAGGTCGTGCTCGTCAGCGGAACCTCTTTCGGCCTGGGAATTCTTGGCGCCGCGCAAGCGCACAGTGCCGCCAGCGCATTGTTTTGGATCAGCATGTCCATCGGCGGGTTGTCTGCCGCTTCGCCGGTGGGATGGTCGATCCCTTCCTTGATTGCTCCGCGCGAAAGTGTCGGCACTCTTGGAGGAATTCTGAATTTGTGCAATCAACTTGCCGGAATCGCCGCGCCCGTTGTGACCGGATACGTCATACAGGCCACGCATTCTTTTTCCGGAGCGTTCATCGCCGCCACCGTTTTTCTGCTCATCGGAATCGCCGGTTATGTTTTTCTTCTCGGCCGCATCGAGTCAATTCCAGAACCGGTGTGAACTGGCAGGCTCTCTCTTTTTTGCCGAAAGAACTTGCTACGACCCGGACGCCTTGGGCGGAGTGGTAGAAACCAAGGCGCGGGTGGCGCCGGTGGAAATGCCGCCGTCGACGAGCAGAGTTTGTCCGGTGACGTAGCGGCTGGCTTCGGAGGCAAAGAACACTACCGCAGCATCCAAGTCTTCCGGCTGCCCCGGACGTTTGAGCGGGATCCGGTCGCAAAGATACTCCACCCATTCTTTGTTTTCGTAGAGCACTTTGTTCTGTTCAGTGCGAAACCAGCCCGGCGCGAGGCAGTTCACCGTGACCCCGTACTTGCCCCAGTCATCGGCGAGGCTCATGGTCAACTGCCGAATGCCTCCGCGGCTCGCTCCGTAAGGACCGAGCCCGGCGTAACCGGCAACGCTGGTTACGGAGCCAATATTAATGATGCGACCGTAGCGTCGCCGAACCATTAGGCGCGCGACGGCTTGAGCGACAAAAAAACTGCCGCGGAGGTTGGTATCGAGAATCAGATTCCAATCGTCCCAAGTGACTTCGAGCGCGGGCTTGCGAACATTGCACCCGGCATTGTTCACGAGGATGTCGACGAGGCCAAAAGCGGCTTCGGCGTCTTTCGCAAATTGCTGGATGCTGGCTTTGTCGCGCACATCGAGCTGGAGAGAAACTGCGCGGCGACCGAGCGCTTTGATCTCCGACTCAAAGGCCTGCAGATGATCCCTGTTGCGGCTCGTAAGTACGAGGTCGGCTCCGGACTTTGCCAGCGCGCGCGCCATGTATTGGCCCAGGCCACGGCTCGTGCCGGTGACGATGGCGACGCGGCCGCTCAGATCGAAAAGTGTGCTGCTCATGCGATGGCGCTCATGAAACGGATCCCGGAGTGAGGACCACTTTCATCAGGTTGGGCTCGCGAGAATAGAGGCGCTCAAACCATTGCGGGCCGTCCTCAAGAGGCGCGACAGCCGTGATCAGCGGTTTCACTTTAATGGCGCCGCTGGTCAGAAGTTGGATCGCCCGTGGATATTCTCCGGCGGAAGCGCAAGAACCCTGAATTCGAATCTGGCGTGTCACGACTTTTTGCAGAGGTAAGGTCACCTCCGGAGTGATGTTGCCAACCAGAGTGACGGTTCCGCCTTTGCGGACGGAATTGATGGCGGTACGGACGGTAGCATCGATTCCGACGGCTTCGACGGCGAGATCGGTGCCAGCGCCGTTCGTTCGCTTGAAAATTTCAGCGACAAATTCGTCGCCGGTGGCGTTCAGCGTTTCTGTTGCGCCGACCTCCTTGGCAAGTCTGAGGCGCGAAGCGTCCACATCCGCAATAACAACGGAAGAACAGCCCGCGGCCCGCAGTGCTTGCAGAGTGAGCAGGCCGATCATTCCGGCGCCGATAACGAGAGCTTGAGTCCCGGGAGAAACTTGCGAGAGGGACACCGCATGGACCGCGACGGCCACAGCTTCGAGCGTGGCGGCTTCGGAAAAACTGAGAGCGTCTGGAAGTTTGTAGGCAATGCGCTGCGGAACGATGACGTATTCGGCGAAAGCTCCCGCGCAGCGGTAATCTCCGCAGGAAACGCCAAGCACCTGGCGGCGGTCGCAAAGATTGATTTCGCCGCGGGAACAATACGGGCAGGTACCGCAAGAAATCGTAGAATCGAACGTGACGCGATCGCCTTCGGACCAACCCGTGACTTGCGGGCCAAGGGCGGCGACGCGGCCAGCCGCTTCGTGGCCCATCACGATGGGAGGGATACGACGGCCGGAGGATCCGTCGTAGCCGTGGACGTCGCTGCCGCAGATGCCGCAGGCCGCCACGTGAATCAGGAGTTCGCCGCGACCGGGAATAGGTGTGGGAAGCTCGGCAATTTCCAGACGCCGGTATTGGGAAAGAAGCATTGCTTTCATAGGGATGTCAGGAGCGTGCGACCATTTTTGCGGATTCGTTCAAATAGACGTACGCTCCCCTTTATGCCTGAGCGGTCAAGAAATGTAAAGTTTACTCGTAGAATTGTGGCGATTTTTTCAGTGTTTTCCATTGTTCGCCGTCGTGGCCGAAGACGCTCAACTGGACTTGTTCGCTCCACAATGTCGAGCAACTTGCGCGTGCTGGCGAGAAGCTGAGGTTCGTTGTCGTCCTGGGGCGAAGCTTTGCGGTCCATGGTAAAGAGGCGCTGCATCATGACCGCGTCAATAGCGAGAAGCACGGGGCCGGTGCGCGGAAGGCGCACTAGAACTGATTGATGGCCCGGCGCGTGTCCGCTGGTTTCAAGCAGAGTCAGGCCGGGTAACAGTTCAGTGTCGCCATCGGCGAAGCGGTAGCGAAGCGCGGGGTGATCCCAGTGAGCCCGCGCAGAAGCAAATCGCGCATGGCCGTTGCGGGCGATTTCGTAATGTCCGCGCTGCACGATGAATTCGGCGTTGGGAAAAGAATCGTGAAAACCAGCGTGGTCAACATCGAAATGCGTGCAGATGACGGTGTCCATTTCGTCTGGCCGGATACCGAGTTCGGCGAGGTGATCGAGGACATTTTTTTCGTTCGCGGCGGGCGGCGTTCCAGGCTGGCGCGCGTCGGCAGCCATGCCGGTGTCGATCAGGACGTGCTTGTTGTCGCTGGTTTCGACGAGGTAGCAAGGCAGGACCATTTCCATAGAGCGGCCTGGTGCGAGCGGAATAGTGGTCGTCGAGAGTTGCATGAGATAAAGTCTGCGGAGCGCGGTGGCATGCATGGTCGCGTGGTATCCTTTTTTGTTTGGTTGGAGTTGCGGGCAACGCCGGTAGGACAGGCCGTTTCTTACCCGAAGCGGAGTCGTACAGTGAATTCCGCGAGGAGAGGCGGCTGTCTTCCCGACGTTAGTATATCATATTTATTATCGTTTATCTAGTAGTATAGAATAGCAATATCGTGGGGCAGTTTGAATTTTGACGTTTTGTGTCACGGATCACAAAACTCAACTGCCCCACTACGCGGCAAGGCCCAAGCCGGATCGAGGGGAATGAATCTGATTTTCATCAGGAACTGCCCGGTATTCGCGGCACTGGCTGCGCTAGTGCTGAGTTTTTCAGGCGTCATAGCGCGCGCGCAGAACAGTTCTCCGAAGCGAGAAGACCGGATCACCATTGTCGGGACCGTGCGAGATGAACAGGGGACAGCGGTCGCGGGAGCGGCGGTACGACTGATAGGGAAAGACGTTCGGTATTCCCTTGAAGTGAAGAGCGGGCCAGACGGTACGTTTACGCTTTCGATTTCTGCACGCGGAACCTACACGTTGTGGGCACAAAAAAACGGACGTCGTAGCAACGCTGTGAGTTCGCTTGTGTTGGCACCGGGGGACAAGAAGCAAATCGAACTGGTGATGGATCCCTCATCCCCCAGCATGGAATTCGATGACCAGCCGAATTTCTCGGTGGCGGGCGTCACGGATTGGAACAACACGGGGATTCATGGGTCGGACGCGAGCCAGCGAACGAGCGAAGCGCTGGTGAAGGAAACACTTTCGCTGAAGCCGGCGGGCGCTACTGATTCAAAGGCGGGCCCCGGGGCCGAAAACTTTCGCGACAGCGAAAAAGAATTGCGTGAACAACGCGAGCGAGTGAAGAAACTGCTCGCGAGCACGGAAACGGCGGATGCGCATCGAAAGCTAGCAGAATTGGACGAACGATTGGGCGATCCGCTGGAGGCGGTGCACGAGTACGAGCGCGCCACACAGATGGACCCCAGCGAGCAAAACTATTTCGAATGGGGCACGGAGCTGCTCCTACACCGCGCAGACCAGCCGGCTGTGGAAGTTTTCACGAAAGGAACTCGATCACACAGGCGTTCGGCCAGGATTCTGGCGGGGCTGGGCGTGGCGCTCTACGCGGGGGGAAACTCCGAAGAGGCGGCGCGGAAGCTTTGCGAAGCGGCGGACTTGAACCCCGCGGACCCCGCAGCGTACTTGTTCCTGGGAAGAATCGCAAGGGCTGTGCCGGCGGTGCTGCCGTGCAGTGAGGAAAAACTGGCGCGGTTTGCGAAAGACCAGCCCGAGAATGCGCTGGCCAATTATTATTACGGGATTGTTCTGTGGAAGCGGAGCCGCGGAATGGAACAATCAGGCGGTGTGCAGCAGGCGGAAGCGCTGCTCGAAAAAGCAACGGCGATCGATCCCAAGTTTGGCGAAGCTTATTTGCAGCTGGGGATTATGCATTTTGCGCAAGGCGAACTCGAACAAGCGATTCGCGGGTACAAGAAAGCATCGGAGGCAAGTCCGCAACTCAGCGAACCGCATTATCGATTGGGGCTGGCCTACCGGCGAATGAACGAAGAAGCAAAAGCGGAGCAGGAATTTCGCGTGTACGAGGAGATGCAGAAAGCCGAGACCGCGGCACTGGAGAAAGAGCGGCGGGAGCTGCGGCAGTTTCTAATTATTTTGAAAGACCAGCGACCGGCAACGCCACGCTGATGTGCAAGTCAGAGAGGCAATTCCTCAGGGGCCAAAGGCCATCTGGCCCACAGAGTCCAGATGGTCAGAGCTGAAGCTTCGACGTCCTAAACGGTATTTGTGGAATAGCCTCTATTTTGACTTAGGTCCAGCGTGATGTACGATGCCGGAGCCCTCGCGGATGGTGAAGATCTGGTTGGCCTTCAGCTGTTTGAACTGTTCCAGTTTTTGCGTGGTCGGCCATTGCACTTCGATGAGATCGACAGTTTGATTCTTTCCGAGGCCGAAATGGAGGCGCAAATCGCTTTGCGACATGACGCTGGTGCCGCTGTGGACTTCGTCCATCTGGACGTGCTTGCCGGTGACGACACGAACGCGAGCGCCGATGGCCGTGCGATTGCATTTCGTACCAAGCAATTTAATTTTGATCCAGTTTTGCTGATTGCCACCATCGTTGCGTAGGAGCGAAGGCGGGTCGTTCATGTTCAGGATCAGCGCGTCCATGCCGCCGTCGTTGTCGTAGTCGCCGAAGGCCGCGCCGCGGCTGGAGAATCGCTCGCTGACGCCCGGGCCCATTTCGGCCGAAACGTCTTTAAATCTTCCGTCGCCGAGATTTTTGTAAACGAGACGCGGATTCTTGAAGGTCTGGCCAGTCTCGTGTCCTTCGATTTCCGGGTAGACATGGCCATTGATCTGCAGGATGTCCTGCCAGCCGTCATTGTCGAAATCGATGAAGCCACAGCCCCAGCCGACGTACTGATTGTTGATGCCGATGCCGGAAGAAAACGTGACGTCACTGAACGTGCCGTCACCATTGTTGTGGTAGAGGTTGCAGGTATCGTCGGCGAAATTTGTTTTGAAAATGTCGAAGGAGCCGTCGCAGTCGTAGTCGGCAACGGCCACGCCCATCCCAGCTTGCTCGTGGCCATTTTCGCTGTAGGCGCATCCGGCCATGACAGCGATGTCGGTAAACGTGCCGTCGTGATTGTTATGGAGCAGCATGCTGGGCTGCGAGTCCACGGCAACATAGATGTCCGGCCACCCGTCGTTGTCAAAATCATAGGAGACGGCGGTAATAGAATAGCGGGGACCGGGCTTCAGGATTCCCGACTTCTCGGAGACATCGGTAAACGTGCCGTCGCCATTGTTGTGAAAGAGCACGTTGCTATCGCCCGGAAGACCGCGCGGGCCGCACATGGTAGGAATGCCCTTCCACTGGCACTGCGGCGGATCTTCATTCGAAGGAGTGTTTTCCGGATCTAGTTTGATGTAATTGCAGACAAAGAGATCGAGTCGGCCGTCGCGATCGTAGTCCAGCCAGGTACAGCCAGCGCCCCAGCGGATTTTCTCGTCGTAGATATTGGCTTTGCGAGTGACGTCAGTGAAGGTGCCATCGCCATTGTTGTGAAACAGAATGTTGTGTCCCCAGAAGCAGCAGAAGAGATCGTCCCAGCCGTCATTGTCGTAATCGCCGACGCAAACTCCGGTTTGCCAGCCCGTGCGGCCAAGACCGGATCTTTCGGTGACGTCGCTGAACGTGCCGTCGCGATTGTTTTTGTAGAGATGGGAAGTGGGAGCCTTGCCCGGGGGCCATTCGGTGTTGAAGCGCGTTCCGTTGGTCAGATAAATGTCGAGCCAGCCGTCATGATCGTAATCGAAGAAGGCGAGGCCGCTGCCCTTCGCTTCGATGATGTACTTCTTGTGATCGACACCGCCCCAAACATTGCGTGCAATCAAGCCGGCTTCGCGAGCCACGTCGACGAACTGGACGGGAGAGGTTACGGCTCGCTTCGAAACGGATGGATACGGAACTGGAGCAGCTTCAAGGCGCAGAGAGTCGCGCCATTTCCAGAGCGGCGTGGTGAGCGCTTCCAAAAGTGAACCGCCGAGAACGATCAGGGATGAGCCGAGTAAACGCCGCCGAACAAAATTCATTTGCTGGGCACCTTGGGAAAGTTTCCTGGCACGATTCCCGCGCCTTCCTTGACGGCGATGATGCGGTCGCTCGGGACGTTGGTGAGCTTGTCGATCTGGCCGCTGGGCCAGGTAATTTCCAAAGAACCGATCTTGGAGCGTTTTCCCAGGCCAAAATGAATGCGCGGATCGCTGGCGGACATATAGCCCATGCCACCTTTGGATTGTTCGACGTGGGTGACGCCTTCGGCGGTTAGCTTGAGCGAAGAACCAGTCCCATCGCGATTGGACCTGGTGCCGATGAGCAGGATTTCGAGCCAGTGATTGGCGTTGCCGCCATCGTTGCGCAGAAGCTCGGGAAAATCGTCACGATTGTTGGTGGCGATGTCGATGTCCCCGTCGTTGTCGAAATCGGCAGTGGCCAAGCCGCGGCCAGCGATGGGCCGAATAAAGTCCGGACCCAAAGAATCGGACACTTTTTCGAACTGGCCCTTGCCGAGGTTGCGAAACATCAGCAAAGGCTCTTTGTAAGAGACTTCGCTGTGGTACAGGCTGACGTTGTCGAGCATCGCGCCATTCAATTGCAGGATATCCGGCCAGCCGTCATTGTCGTAATCAAGAAATTTCATGGAAACCCCGCTCAGGAGGATGGCTTTGTTGCCGATACCGGACCGATAGGTAGAGTCGTCAAACGTGCCGTCGCGGTTGTTGTGATACAGACGATTCAATTCGAAATCGAGGTGGGTGACGTAAACGTCCTGCCAACCGTCCCCATCCACATCCGCCGCATCGATGCCCATCCCCGCTTCGTAACGGCCATCTTCACTGGCGGCGAGGCCGGAGACGAAGGAAACATCTTGAAACGTACCGTCATGTTTGTTGAGAAAGAGGAAATTCGGCCAAGTATCGTTGGCGATGGCGATGTCCGTCCAGCCATCGTTATTGAAGTCGGCGAGAACGACGCCCATGCCCTTGGATTCTGGCTTGCCGACGCCAGACTTTTCGCTGACGTCGGTGAATGTGCCATCGTGATTGTTGTGGTAGAGCTTAGTCTTCTGCCCTTTGTAGTTCCCGGGATTGCAATAGGAACGATAGCCGGGACGGCGTTCACCGCACCATAGGTTTGTTTTCGGCGTCCATTCGATGTAGTTAGTGACAAGAAGATCGAGGTATCCGTCCTTGTCGTAGTCGAACCATCCGGCGCTGGTGGACCAGCCGCCTTCGTCGGCCACACCGGCCTTGGCCGTGACTTCGGTGAAGGTGCCGTCGCCGTTGTTGTGATACAGGATGGCGCGGCCGTAGCCCGTAACATAAAGATCGGGAAAGCCGTCGTTGTCGAAATCACCCACAGCAACGCCCTGGCCATAATGCCCTTCACCGCCCACCCCCGCCTTTTCGGTGACGTCTGTAAAGGTGCCGTCGCCGTTGTTGTGGTAAACCGCGGAGCGCAGAGGATGGGCAGGTTTGTAGATGTCGGTGGCGGCGGATTGCACGAAGAAGAGATCCATCAAGCCGTCCTGGTCATAGTCGAGCCAGGCGACGCCGGTGCCCATGGTCTCGAGATAATATTTTTCGTCGGTTTGGGTGGAGTCCTCGCGAAAAGTGATTCCGGTGGATGGCCGAATCTCGGTGAACCGCACGTTGATGGAAGGGGCCGGCGATTTGGGGGCCTGTTCCGCAAGCAGTTGTCCGCGGCGGGCAATGCCAATGGCAGCGCTGAAAGCCAGGATGGTCCCCAGTGCGACTCCGAGTTTGCGAGGAACGGTCACAGGGTGCGGTCAGCTATGGAAAGAGCGAGTAGGAGTAATTGCTGCCGGGCAGCCACGGATATGGGTTCGCCGAGCGAAGAGGAAGTGGCCGGAGCGCTGGCCAGGGCTTGTTCGATGCGATTCACGTCCAGACCGCCGGCATTGCTGCCCTTGAAGCGGTTGAGAACTTCGCGGGCTTTGTCGACCTGACCGGTCTGGTAGTAAAAAACGCCGAGGGTGGAATAGCTGCCGGGCCATTCGGGCAAGAGATCGACGGCGCGCTCGAGGTTCTGTGCCGCTTGCGGAGTTTTCCCTTCCAGGACGAAAACGATTCCCAAGCCCCAGAGGAGTTTTCCAGAGCTGGGACTCCGGGCCAAACCTTTTCGCAACGTTTCTTCGGCTGCGCCGACGTTATTCTCGCGCAGCTCGACGAGCGCCAGCGAAAGGAAATACTGGTCGTTGTCCGGATTGCGCTTGATAGCCTCGCGGAAAATTTCCTCAGCCCGAGCCGCGTCACCAAGATGCGCGTAGATATCTCCCAGCAACGAGAGGAAGGAATCATCCTGCTGGCCGGAGGCAGAAACCTGTTGAGAAGTTTCGAGCGCCTGAGAATAGAGGCCGCGACGAAAATAAGCATCGGTCAGGTCAAATTTCACGTCGTCGGAATCAGGATTGGCGCGCAAGGCCGCTTGGAAATGCTGAATGGCGTCGTCGTACAAGCGGAAGCGAGCCAGAAGGACGCCGACACCGGTCTGGGTGCGGTAGTCGCCTGAGCTGAGCTGGTCGAGCTGCGCGATGGTCTTTCGAGCTTCGTCGAGTTTGCCAAGTTTAAGATAAGCTTCGGCAAGAAGGTACATGTCCTGAGGCTGATCCGGATGTTTCTGAATCTGGTTGGTCAGCTCGGTCAGATCCAGTTGCGTGCGGTCTCGCGCGGAGAGGGCGGAACGATTGTCGAGGTAGTCGAAAAGGTGCTGGTAGGGATAAGGACCAGTGGAAGGGTCTTTCGAGAGAGTTTGAAAGACTTGCAAATCGCGTTGGGCAGCGTCCATCCGGTGAAGGCTGCGCTCGACCATGGCGAGTTTATAGTAGCCGGAAGCGGCATCGCGAGTGACCTTGACGTAGCGGCGAAGAAGCCGGGCGGCTTCTTCAAGGCGCTTGGCCTCGATGCGAAGATTCGCCAGTTCGAGGAGGGCATCGGAAAAATCGGGATTGGAGCGCAGCGCCTGCTGGAATAGATCTTCGGCTTTGGCGTGATTGCCTTGACGCTCTTCGATGTACCCGAGATTGAAAAGGCAGGAAGCGTCGTGAGGGCTCAGCTTGAGACCTTCCTGAAAGTATTTTCGGCCTTCGTCGAAGCGGCCGAGATGGCGGTAAGCGAGTCCCATAAATGTGTACGACCGGGCTGAAGGATCCAGCTGGATCAGGCTCTTGAACTCATCGATGGCTTTTTCCGCCTTGCCGGACATGAAATAGCTTTCGCCCAAAGCGGCGCGAAGATCGGCGCGTTGCGGCGCGATTTTCAAGCCTGATTCGAGAAGCGGAATCGCATCTTCGAAATAATTCTGCAGCATACTGACGCGAGCCAGGAGAAAGATGATGTCGGTATTTTCCGGTGCCAGCTTGTGGGCACGCACGAGCAGATCGAGCGCGTCTACGGCGCGAGTCTCATCGGCGTAAACCTGAGCCAGCAAGTAAAGCGTCTCGGGCGAATCGGGCTTTAGCTTCAAGGCCCGATTCAGGGCTTGTTCCGCTTTTGGGTATTCCAAGCCGCGAAGGTAAACCTGTCCGAGGTTAAAGAGGATCTCGAAGGTTTCCGGCCGTAGAGCATTGGCTCTTTCGAGTTCGAGCTGGGCCGGCTTGTATTGCTTTTCGGCTCCGAGCAGGACGCCGAGAGTGAAGTGCAGTTGGATGTCGTCTTTATTCTCGGAAGAAAGTTCCGTTGCCGCCTTTAATCCTTCGGCTGTCCTGTGGGCTTGCAAGAAAGCGCGGATGAGATTGAATCGTGTTTCCAGATTCGCAGGGCGCACGCGCTGAAAGCGAGAAATGGCTTCCACGGGCTGATTCTTGGTCATTAAGATGAGGCCCAGATTGTAGTTTCCATCACGATTCGCCGGATCAAGGCGAACGACGGCGCGGAACTCTTTTTCGGCAAGGTCGGACTTGCCCTGAGCAGCGTAGACCTTGCCGAGATTGTTGCGCGTTCTCGTGGAGCTGGGGTCAAGCTCGAGCGCGTGATGGAAGGCATCGAGGGCGCCGGGAAAATCTTTTTGCTCGGTGCAAATAATGCCCAATAGATTGCGGGCTTCAACGCTCGAGGGATTCTGCCGCAGCACATCCTGAATTTTCTGCTTGGCTTGATCGAGTGAACCCTGGCGGACGAGATCTTCGACTTCCTGGAATTGCGGCTGGGGCTTGGAAGATTGCGAAACGGCGGACTTGCGAAGAACGGGTTGCTGGGCAGAAGCGGCGGCGGCCAGCAACATCACAAGTGCCGCTGCTGGTGCAAAGACTCTTGACAAATCCGGGAAGGCCACGGTTCTGGTTGAATGCGGGGGTGAAGCGCTTAGATTCATTCCGCCAGAATTCCTCCCTCTGGAAATCGTCGCAGACGCCAATTCACTTTAGCATTTCCAGTTCTTGCTGAGCCACTTTGTGCTGCGGCTGCTTTTGGAGGAGGGCCAGCAACACCTCGCGGGCTTTCTGCGTCTCTTCCTCCAGTGCGTAGAGGCGGGCCAGATTAAGATAGGCCTGGTCAAAGTCAGGGGCGACGCGAATGCAGGCCTGGAACTTCTTTTCGGCGTCGGAATTTCGCCGCTCGCGGACAAAGAGCACCCCCAGATTATTGAGGGCGTCGGGATAATCCGGGCGCCAATTCAGCGCGGTTTGCAAATACTGCTCGGCTTGATCAAGCCTTTCCTGGCGGGCAAACAGCATTCCGAGGCTGTAGTTGACCTCGGGATCGTCGGGCGTGATTTCCAGAGCGCGGCGGAGAAGCTTTTCGGCTTCGTCAAGGGATCCCTGGTGGCGATAGAGGTTTCCGAGGTTGACAAGAGCGGTCGCATAAGCGGGCCGTAGGCGCAAGGACTCTTTAAAATGGCGAATGGCGTCGTCAGTTTGACCTTGCTGCGCGGCCAGCATGCCAAGATTGTTCCAGGCTTCCGGATAGTTTGGGCGCAGCTTGACGGTTTGTTCGAGGTATTGCCGCGCTTCTGGCAGGGAATTCTTGCGGAGGTAGACAGTGCCAAGATTGTAGTAGGCCTCTGGATCTTGCGGCTTGGCATCAATGACTTGCTTGAAGGAAGCGGCGGCTTGGTCGAGATAGCCGTGCTGAAACATGGCAACGCCGTAAGTGAAATCATTGCGCTGGAAGACATCCTGGTAGAGGGTCCCGGCGAAGGGAAGGGCCTTCCGAATTCGCTCGGCCTGAGACAAGTGGACGAAACGCAAGTCTTCCGTGAGCCGTTCAGGATTCACCCTGCCCTGGTAAACCTTGACGACCAATCCTTCTTTGTCAAGGAGGAAAGAAGCGGGGAGAGGCAGATCTCTGCGACGGTCGAACAGATAGCGGTAAATGATGTTGTAGACGCCGCCGACATCGGGCGTGGCGAACAGAGTCGGAAAGGACAGCGATTCTTTCTCGGCGAATGCTCGCGCCATTTGTGAGTCGCGCAGATCATCTACGTTGATGACCAGGATACGCAAACCGTTTGCGGCAAGCGTCTGCCGATGCTCATGGAGAAGGCGCAGTTGATCAGCGCACGCAGGCGAAAGCGCTGACCAAAAATGGAGAAGCACGGCGCCGCCTCGCAACGAACGCAAATCCTGCATGCTGCCGCGGAGGTCAGGCAAAGAGAATTCAGGAGCGCTCAGGGGCTGAATAAGCCAGGTTTCTACCGCCGAAGGCAAGACTTCCGGTTTGGGCGATTCGCCGGACCGCGCATAGGCAGGAGGGGAAACCGCAAAAGGCTTGGCGAGAAAATCGGCAGAGCTCTCTTGGAGTTGGATGCGATGGTTGATGGGCAGATGCTCGAACACCTGCGTCGATCCGCTGGGCCAGCGGATGGAGGCACGGACAGTGCCGACGAATTTGCCAACGCCAAAGAAAAGCTCCTTGGCATGCTGGCTTAGAAATCCGGAGCCGGCCTGAAGGTATTTTGTCTGGCGATAGCCTTCTGCCTCCACGGTAACAGCGGCGCCAATCGCGTCGCGATTGCTCTTTTGTCCGCGCAAGCGGAACGAAATCGAGTTGCCGATGTCCTTCATCGCATTGTGCAAAATCCGAAGTTGAGGAGTGTTGCGATTTTTGAGCACCACTTCCAAACGTCCGTCCTGGTCCAGGTCGGCCAGCGCAAAGGAGCGGCCGTCTTCCAGAGAATCCATGCCGACGGCGCCCGAAACTTCCGAAAACGTGTTGTCGCGATTGTTGACATAGAAAACGTTGCGCTCGTGGCCGTTCCAGGAACTGTCCGAGCGAATGAGCTCGTTGATCGCGTTCCACCCCTGCTCGTACTTCAAAGACGGGGTTTGGTTCGGAGGCGATTTCGCGACGAGTTGGCGCCAGAAAAAGCTGGAGAGGTCAGCGGGATCGCGCTGCGAAGTTTCAGGAGCCGAGATGTAGCCGTTGGCGATGTAAATGTCCGAGTAACCATCGTGGTCAAAGTCCCAGGCGTCCGAACACCACGCCCAGCGGCCCATTTCCACGCCCGCTGCGCTGCTTACGTTTTGAAACTTGCCGTTTCCGAGACTTCGATAGAGCGAATTGCCGCGGGCGTGCTGACGATAGAGCGCGCGGATATTCTCCGGCTCTCGTTCGTGAAAGCGCTCGTGCTGGGAAACGCGGATACCCGCGGCAGACCACATGGCCGCGGTGTAGAGATCTGGCCTTCCGTCGTTGTCGAAATCACACCACGAAGCGCTCATTCCCGCGCCGACGTCCTCCACGCCGGCTTCGGCGGAGACGCAGGTAAATGTTCCGTCGCCATTGTTGCGATAAAGATTGTTTCGACCGAAATCGTTAGCCACATAAAGGTCGGGAAAGCCGTCAGAGTCGTAGTCGCCCCAAGCGCAAGCAAAGCTGTAACGGTCGTTGTCGACGTTCAGCCCGGCGGGTTGCGTGCGGTCAACAAAAGCCGCATTGCCGGAGTTGTAAAAGAGAAAATTGGGAGGACCATTGCGCGCATCGAAATAAGGAGTGGGATAGTGATATTGGTCTAGACCCATGTAATAGGTGTATAGGCAAAAATAAATGTCGAGGCGCCCGTCGCCGTCATAGTCGGCAATGGCAGCATGCGTGAAAACTCCTTGCGGGGACTGAGCAAACTGGAAGGCGTCACGCTTGAGTGAAAACTTCCCATTGCCCTGGTTGAGGAAGAGCAACGGGCCGCTGCCGCAGACCACAAGAAGATCTTGCAGGCCTTTGTTCTCAAAATCCGCGAAAAGAGCACAAGCCGTGCTGTCCAGCACAGCCACACCCGATTCTTCCGTGACATCCTCAAACGTACCGTCACCGCGATTGCGATATAACCGGTTGGGAAGCCCCGCGGGCTGGCAGATGTACAGATCATCCCGCCCGTCGCCGTTGAAATCGCCGACCGCCAAACCATTGTTCCCATAGACGTCGATGCCGCAGGCGCCATCGAGGACGGTTCGCCAATAGTCCACGCCGTGAGCCAGCTGATTTTTGTAGGAATCTGTCTGCCCCAGAGCTTGCGAAGTGACGTCGAGGAAGACGGGCTGGCTCGCGCGGCTTAAGGTTTCTTCCGTAGCCTCCCAGCGAAAGGCTCGCCATGAGTTCGAACTATCGCGCTGCCAGTGCGTGCGCCAGAGGCCAATGCGCTCCTCGCGTCGCATGTCCGTGCTCGTACCAACAAAGTCGTAGCGAATGTCGACGCGGAGTCTCTCTGACGCGCCTGTGATTTCTTCGATGCCAGTGATTTCGAATTCAGCTGTCTCCACGCGTGCAATCGGCGCCAGATAGTTCTTGATCTCCTGGAGGAATCGTTCGCGGCGTGCGGTCACACTGGCTGAAAACTGCCTTCGCTGGACCTCGAGGCCATTCCCGGAACGCAGCGTCCTTTCCTGAGATGGAACCAAGGAGGCACCTTCGATCGAAGCGCTCAGGATTTCCGCCAGAACGGACAGTGCTGGCGGCGCCTCCTTCAGAGCGCGGCTCCATTTGTTGAGGAGCCGCATGATCTCAAAGGCGTATTTTTCGGCGACGTACTCATCCGTGCCTGGAACAACTTGCCTAAGGACATCATCGAGGGGGGACTTGGCTGGATAGCGAGGGCTGAGGCGAGAATCAGCAAAAGGAAACGCAGAGGCCGCGTCTTCGAAGATCCCGGCATGCAGCGATGGAAACGTCAATCCATGCAGGGGAGCCGGAAGAAAAAGAAGGGGTGCCGACTGCATCCCTCGGAGGAAGGTCCGGCGCGAGAAAGCATCTATCTGGTCCTTGCGGCGCACAGGTGTCCGAATTCAGTCTATCAAGGAAGTACTATTCGACGGGGGCGGGTCCCGAGGAATCGCCCAGAATCAACTCGGCGGGAACTTGGTATTCGCGGCCATGCGGGTCGGCCGCGCAGGAAAGTTCGTGAAGAGCATCCGCGGCCAGCTTGCCGAGCATATCGCGGTGAATGTCCACGGTGGTGATCGAAGGGTTGCTGTACTCGGCGAAGCGCGTCTTGTCAAAGCCCGTAACGGAAATATCCTGCGGCACGCGGCAGCCTGCTCTGAGCAAGCCCTTGATGACGCCGACAGCCGTCAGATCGTTGATGGCCATGACGGCGGTGGGGCGGGGGGAGTGCTTCGCGATCGCCAGGCCCGCCGCCAATCCGCCTTCAAAGCGCAAGTCGCCGCGGAGGATCGGTCCCGGCTCAAGCCCCAAATCCCGCATGCATTTTTCGTAGCCTTCGAGACGAACGTTGTTGGATTTGAGCTTGGGCCGGCCGGCCACGAAAGCAATGCGCCGGTGGCCATTCTTGTAGAGATATTTGACGATTTGCTCGACCCCAGAGAAATAATCGATTCTCAGGTTGCTCATGTATCCACGAACGGGAGCGAGGTCGAGGAAAGTCACCGCGATCCTTCTGCGCGCCAGCTCGTGGATCAGGCGCAAACTGATTTCGGAGGTCATCACGGCCACTCCCCGGACGTTATGCTCCATCATTCTCTCGGCGGCGTCCCGCGTGCGGCGGGGATCATAATTGGTATCGCTGAGGATCGCATCATAACCAAGTTGGCGAGCACGGATTTCAAAACTCTTGATGACCTCGGGAAAGAACGGGTTTTCAATGTCGGAGACGATAATTCCAAGGGTGCGGCTGTCGCGGGAAGCAAGGTGGCGCGCATGAACGTTTGGGAAGTAGCCGAGGCGCTTCACGGTGGAGAGCACCAGCGCGTGAGTTCTGCGGCCTACCTTGCCCGTCTTGTTCAAAACATTAGAGACGGTGGCGGTGGAGACACCCGCAGCCTTTGCTACCTCTCGAATGGTTAGACCATGGTTCAAGGACTCGGTGCCCCCTCGTTTCAGCGAAAAATCCCAAATCGAAAACGGTGTCGACCTCACGCGAAGTATAAATGAAAGAAATCGCTTGACTAGATGCTATGAACAATGTATCAGAGGTCCACAAGGTTAAGCGTTTAAGTTGGTTTGGGGGCCTCGATGTGGGTAGTTGTTTCATCCCTCCGTGGCCTTGAGCTTCAAGAATAAAGTTGGTGCCGTGGGCCAGGATGTTTGTTTTGCTTCGCGAGTTCGATGTTCTATCGCCATATTCGAGGCGGCAAGAATGAAAGCGCTTGCGTAACATACTTCCGGGTGCAGAGAAACTGAGGAGGACCGGTTTATGAATCCTAAGGCCAATTCATCTGGGGTGCTAAGAGCTTCTTTGGCAGTGAGTGCGCTCTTGTTGGTCTTGTGCTTGAGCGTGCCGCCTCTCCAGGCTCAAGTGGACACCGGCTCAATCTTGGGCACCATTACGGACGCCTCGGGTGCGGCCATTAGCGGTGCCAAAGTCACGCTAACCAACGAAGGCACGGGCGCTGCGCTCTCGACAACGACGGGAGCGGATGGCGTTTACAAGTTCACCCCACTCAAGGTTGGGAGTTACAAAGTCACGGCCTCCTACCAGGGATTCCAAACCATCACGCAAACGAACATTGAGGTCAACGTTGGTACGGATGTCGTGATCAATTTCAACCTCAAGCCCGGCGCGGTGACGCAAACCGTGGAGGTCGTGGCGGCGGTTCCTGTGCTGCAAACGCAAAACGCTTCCGTGGGGCAGGTCATTGACTCTCGGAGCGTAAATGATCTCCCGCTCAATGGCCGGAACTTCACGTTCCTGGCACAGCTGTCCGCCGGTGTGAATACGCCGCAGGCCGATACGCGCGGCAACGCGGCAAACGGCGCCTTTGCAGCCAACGGTTTGCGCCCCGCCCAGAACAATTACCTCTTGGACGGCATCGACAACAACTCTGACACGGTGGACTTCCTGAACGGTACGAACTTCGTGGTTCTCCCTCCTGTGGACGCCATTGAGGAATTCAAAGTGGAGACGTCTGGATTCAGCGCGCAGTATGGCCGCTCTGGCGCTGCCGTGTTGAACGCTACAATCAAATCCGGCACCAACGAGCTTCACGGCTCTGCTTGGGAATTTTTCCGAAACGACAAACTCGACGCCGCCGACTTCTTCGAAAACGCTGGTGGCATCAAGAAGGGCGCTCTTCGCCAGAACCAATTTGGTGTGTCCGCGGGCGGCCCGATCATCAAGAACAAGGTCTTCATCTTCGGCGACTATGAAGGCTTCCGCCGCGTTCAGGGCACCGTTCTTACAGGGTCGGTGCCCACTGCGCTCGAGCGCAGTTCAGGTTTCACAAATCTCACCGAACTCTTAACGCAAGGGGGCACGAATACCGACAATCTAGGTCGTGTCTTCCCTGCGGGAACAGTTTTCGATCCCGCGACTACTCGTTCCGTCACGGCCGGTAGCGTCGATCCCGTCACGGGATTGCTTGCCCAGAAGACGGGGTTCGCTCGCGATCCGTTCAGCACTTGCCCGAAAACTACCACTGACTATACGAGCGCGGGTTGCCAATCAGGCCTCAACCTACTCCCTGCAGGACGCTTGGATGCCAACGCTCTCAACCTGCTGGCGCTTTATCCCAATCCGACCAGCGGTTCGCTTTTTGGCAACTTCACCACCTCCCCAAAGCTCTTCGAGCACAAGAATGCGTTTGATACCCGCATGGATGTCAACATGAACGAGAAGAACCAGGTGTTCTTTCGCTTCAGCTACGCGGACGACCCGCAATTCATTCCCGGCATCTTCGGCGGAGTGGCGGATGGTGGTGGCTTCGCGCAGGGGAATCAAACCGCCAACGCTCAACAGAGTGCCTTGGGTTACACCCACACGTTTAATCCGAATTTAATCAACGTGGTTCGCGCCGGTCTCAATTACCTGCATACCACGCGCAACATTCCAGCGGCGAACGACCTGAGCGACCTCCCCGGCAAGTATGGCGTTCTAGGCATTCCGCAGGCTCACGAGAACGGAGGCTTGCCCGCCTTTGGAATCGGCGGCCTGCAGACATTGGGTGGTAACGCCTTCTTGCCGTCGGATGAGGTGACCTCCACATTCCAGCTAACTGACGACTTAACTAAGATTTACGGCAAGCACACCTTCAAAGCCGGCTTTGAGTGGCAACACGTGAAGTTCTCCACGCTGCAGCCACCCTGGTCCCGCGGCCAATTTAACTTCGACGGACACTACACTGATGTGCCGGGCAAAGGGGGCGACAACACTGGAATCGCACAGTTACTTCTGATTCCTCAGGCTTCTTCGCTGCTGCCCGGACAAAACGGAATTGACTACGTCGGTGGACCGAACTCGGTGTTTGTGTCCAACATCTCCTTAACCGACAACGGCAAGAACTACTACGGTTTCTATGGGCAGGATGACTGGAAGGTCACCAATAAACTGACCCTTAACCTTGGGCTACGCTGGGATTACTTCCAACCGGTCTATGAGCACCGCGGCTTCCAAGCTAATTTCATTCCAGGCGGCCCACCGACAAATGGCCCGGCCTACCTGATCCCGAGCGGAAAAACCGATCTCACCTATCTCACTTCGGTGGATTGCACCAATCCCGCCAACGCGAATTTCCTGACTTGCCTGCTCGGCAAAGATCGCATTGCTCTGTCTATCGGCAAGTATGGCAAGAGCCTAGGCGTCGGGCAGAAGAGCAATATCGCTCCTCGCTTTGGGTTTGCGTATCAAGCCACGCCAAAACTCGTCGTTCGCGGTGCCTTCGGTATTTTCTTTAACGGCTTTGAAAACCGTGGATTCTCCCCGAACCTCGGCGAAAACTACCCCTTTCAGTTTAACTTCTCCTTCTTCGACCCCGATGCCGGTCACGCAATTAACGACTTTGCGGGATGCGCCACGGCGACGCCAACAGGAGGCCCCACGTTTGAGACCGGCTTCAGTTGCACGCCGCTCGACCCCAAGCTTGTCAACGCCAGCGGTTTGGCGCTGCGCGGCATTCAGTATAACTATCTGACCCCGTACTCGATGGGTGGCAACCTGAGCGTGCAATACCAACTGACTTCATCAATGTCGTTCCAAGCGGCGTACGTAACGACGCTGGCCCGCCACTTGGAATCCTTTCCGGGCAACAACCGCCCCACTTCCATTCAGCCCAATACAGTGAAAGCGACCACTCTCGTGCCTTTCTCCGACTTCGGACGTAACAGCAGTCAGGCACAAACAGAAGGTAGTAGCTACTACCACGGTTTGCAGACGCGCATCGAGAAGCAATTCAAAGGCGGCCTGAACTTCCTGGCTAGTTACACGTGGTCTAGGACCATGTCCGACGCCGGCGATTTGTTGAACGGCGGTAGTGACAATGTCGGCTACCGCGCGCCGTACGTTCCCGGGTTCGGGATCCAGAAGGACTACAAGCTGGCGAACTTCGACATCCGCAACGTGTTCCATTTCAGCGGCGGCTACGAGCTGCCGTTCGGCAAGGGCAAGAAGTTTATGTCCGACGGCAGCGGCATCACCGACAAGATCGTCGGGGGGTGGAGTACACAGTGGATCGCCACGCTGCAGGGCGGTCAGCCCATCACTTTCAGCTGCGTAAACAACACTCTGCAAAGCGTTGGCTGCGGCGCGCTGCACACCGGGCAGCCCTTGAAGGTCGGTCTCCACAACGATAGCCTCGGAAAACTCAGCTGGTTCAACTATGACCCTGCTTTGGATCCGACGGGAGCTGCGAGTCCCCTTGCGAATCCAGCCACGTGCGCTGTCGGTGCTTGCACCTTTGCGAACTTGGGAGGCATCACGCAGGCCCCCGGCCCCGGCTTCCACCGACTTGACTTCTCCATCTTTAAGGACTTTCCGTTCAACGAAAAGCGCAAGCTTCAGTTCCGCACGGAAATTTTCAACATCTTTAACCACCCTAACTTTAACGCGCCCGGCTTCGGCGGTAACGGCGTGGTGTCCATCGGCGGCTCCACCAACTGGACCAACAACAACTTCGGCCGAATCGGCTCAACGCGCGATGCGCCGTACGACCCGCGGCAGATCCAGTTCGCTTTGAAGCTGCTGTTCTAACAGTTTTGACGACCCACACCCCGAGTGGGAAGGCGCTTGGCAAGAGGCGTCTTCCCAGTTTTCTCCAGGGCGGCGCATTGCACCCAGCGCGGTGCTACCATGCAGGCATGGCGACTCCAAGAGTTTGTCCGATGGCTTCTGCGCTTTTGGTTTTCTTCGCATATGGAACCCTGGCGCCCGCGGTATATGCAGGGCAGAAGGATTTAGACCGCGACTTTAAGGCGGCCGTTGACCTGTACGAAGCGGGCAAATACCCGGAGGCGGCAGCACAACTTGAGAAACTCGTTCGCCAGGTTCCGGAAAGTTTCGAAGTCCAGGAGCTGCTGGGATTGGTCTACTCCGCGCAATCGCAGGATACGAGAGCCACGCAACACCTTCAGAAGGCGGTCACACTGAAGCCGGACTCAGCGCCGGCCAGAACGAACCTGGCGACGAATTTGGCGCACCTGGGGAAAACCGAGCTGGCCACGGAGCAGTTCCGGAAGGCGGTGGAACTCGATCCGCGGAACTTCGAAACCAACCACAATCTGGGTGAAGCATTCGCGCGTTCCGGAAAAGTCGCGGAGGCCGCCCTATACCTGGAGAAGGCTCAGCAGATCGATCCTTCTTCCTACGATAACGGCTACGACCTTTCGCTTGCATACCTGCAAACTCGGCGGCTCGCGGACGCTCAGCGCCTGCTCCGGGACCTGTTGAAACAGAAGAATACGGCGGAACTGCACAACTTGCTGGCTGAAGTAGAAGAAAAAGACGGAAAGTTTGTCGAAGCAGCCAACGAATACGAAGCCGCCGCGCACCTGGAGCCGAGCGAAAGCAACTTGTTTGACTGGGGCGGCGAACTGCTGCTCCACCGCACGCTTGACCCGGCCGTGGAGGTCTTCAAACAGGGTGTTCAGCGGTATCCGGCGTCGCAGCGCATGGCTGTCGGCCTTGGAATGACCTACTATGCGCGCGGCAACTATGACGATGCGGTTAAATCTCTTTTGAGCGCAGCCGACCTGAATCCGTCCGAACCGACCTGCTACTTCTTTCTGTCCAAGGCCTACGATAGTTCCCCAAGCCGGGCCGATGAGGTCATCCAGCGATTCCGCCGCTTCGCGGAACTGCAGCCGAAAAACGCGCGTGCCCTATACTACTACGCGATGAGCCTATGGAAAGGCAGGCGGGCCCAGGATCCCGGCTTGGATCTGCATCAAATCGAATCGCTGCTGACCCAGTCGCTGGAGCTCGATCCGAAGCTCGCGGAAGCTCGCCTGCAATTGGGCAATCTCTACTCCGACCAGAATAAATATGCAGAAGCGATTCCGGAGTATAAGCGCGCGCTGGAACTCAATTCCGATCTGGCCGACGCTTACTACCGGCTGGGGCAGGCGTATGTTCGCACCGGCGAAAAAGGCCGCGCCCAGGAGCAGTTCCAGGTCTACCAGAAAATTCGCGAGCAACATCTGGCCGACCTCGAGAAGCAGCGCGCGGAGATTCGGCAGTTTGTTTATTCGGCAAAGGATGCCCCCCTCCGCTAAACCGTGATTTAACTGGAACTTTGCGACAGGGGCAGAGAGAACGAGATGCAGCGCGGCTGGCGAAAGTCTTGACACGGATACTGCCGCGCCGTAGTTTTTGCGGAAAGCGTTGAATGCTGAAATGAGTTCCCAATTCTTGTCGCCTAGCGCAAAGGACCGAGTTCGGCTGGCCCCTTACGAATTGGCCCGGCAACTCGCCTGGACACGCCGTGAGTTCCTACGCTGCACGGCAGGCATCGCCCTGGGCAGTTCCTTGCTCCCTTCCAGCTTGGCCGCTCGAACCGGCATCGCTGCCGGCAAGCGAAAAGCAATCGTAATCACGTTCGGCGGCGGGGCGAGAGATCAGGAAACGTTCGCTCCGGAAGGGCAGGAAAACATCCCGCACCTCATCCGCGATCTCATTCCTCAGTCGACCTTCTTCACCCAAGTGGCGAATCGTGGAATCCTCGGCCACTACGTGGCCACTGCCAGTTTGGCAACGGGCGTCTACGAGACAATCAACAACTTTGCGTCCCTCCCCCCCGAACACCCCACGGTTTTCGAGTATTTCCGCAAGGACTTGAAGCGCCCTGCCTCTGATGCTTGGGTCGTTGCTCCCAGCAACGGGTTCAATCGCATCGGAGAGAGCAGCCACCGTTCCTACGGTCCTGGGTTGGGCGCACGCGTAATTCTGCCGAAGCATCTTTTGACGGCAGCCACCTCCGGCGGCACCGACTATGACCATTTGCTCCGCGATAACTACGAAACGCCTTACTACACCCCAGAACTCGGCGGCAACGCGTTTGAACTCCAGCAATTGGGAACCATGCTGAAGCTCTCGGTCGACGATTTCAAAGCCCACGCACGCACCTTGTCAAGCCCCGACGAACTCTCCGTCTATATCGTCCGCCAATTGATGCGCCAGCTGGCGCCCAGCCTGCTGTGGATTACCATGCACGATATCGACATCGCCCATGCAGGAACCTACTCTCTCTATATCGAGGGTATCCGGCGGACCGATCGTCTCTGCGCCGACGTCTGGAAGACCATCCAGAGCGAACCGGAGTACGCCGGCAAGACCACTCTGTTTATCTTGCCGGACTTTGGCCGCGACTCCGACGACGATGCTGGCGGCAACGGCTTCCAGCACCACCGTACCGGCGATGCACTCTCTCGCACGACCTGGATGATGGCCTTGGGCGCCGGCGTTCGCGAGGGCGTGGTTTTCGACCGGCCCATAGAGTCGATCGATCTTGTTCCGACTCTCGGCTCCGTACTCGGCTTTTCGGCGTCGCTGGCGCAGGGCAAGCTGGTACCGGAGCTTTTGTAAACTCTATGCTTCCATCCGACCTCAAGCCGGAGCAATTCAGCGGCTATCCGCCAGAGGCGCGGAAGCTCGTCTCTGCCTACGTTAGCGTTCTGCGGGGTTTGCCCTTGAGCTTTTTGCCCAGCCTGTTGCGCGAGGCCATTGAATACGACTTCAAGTTCCCTGCCGAGCGCCGCGCGCTCGAGAAAGAACTCGCGAATCTGGACTCGCTCTCCGCCGAACAGCTAAGGGATTGGCTGCAGGGATTCGCTCAAATCCATCTTTCGGCGCAGCTTGAACATTCGGATTGGATCAACGCTCCTGCACAGTTTGTGGAGCAACTTTCTTCTTATCTCTGGACCACGCATCAACTGGATGCCTTCCGCAACGCGGCGCTCGCCTACGGGGACCGCTTGCGCCAAGCTGTCCCGCCGGAAAAACCGCGCGCGCCCCGCGTCGGAATCACCATCATCGGCCAAGGTGTTACTACCAATGGCGTGCCCCTCTTCCGCAAGCTCCGGCCTCACGGCGCCTATTTCCGCGCAGTCAAGCCGGAGAACGGCCTGCAGTTGCTCTTGAATGTAGTCGCTGAACGCGCGAAAGGCCATCCCGTTCCCTACGGCCACTGGTACATTGATGGAGGACGAGCAGCCCCTTGCGATCCCGCCTTGACATGCGTCTCCTATCACGGGTTGGAACCGGTGCGCGCTGTTCTGTCGGGAAAAATCCGCTCGGAGATCGAGCGGCCCGGCATGGGGCCTGAAAATCTGCGCACCGTTCTTGCGCAATTGCGCCCCGCGGATCTTGGCTTGCCGAAAGCCGGCGATGCAGTGCTGGATCGTTTCCAGGTCAAGATGCTTACGGAAGGTTCTGGCACGCAAATTTTCAGCACGACCTTCGCTCAATGGACCGCTCGTGAGGCCCTGCGCCGCGCCCAGCCGCTCACGCTGCTGGTCCGCTTCGCCCCGCGCCAACGGCAGAAGCCAATGAACGAAATGCTATCGGCAAGCCACGAGGTTGCCGAACTCGATCCACTTGGGTCGCTCATCGACGCCGACATGGGTGCCTATTACAACTGGCTGAACCTGCAGCGCCTTCCGGGAGCCGAGCAGTCATCTTTCCTGGTGTGGTTTGAAGATCACAGCGAAGCTGTCGCCATCGGACCTTCCCTACCGCGGGGCACGGAGTCCACGACGGCCGTGGCATTGGATCAGTTGTTGAGCTGGGCCAGCTAACCGCATGAAAAACCTCTTTTGGTCGAAAGGACAATCATGGACGATAAACTTGTGGCGGAAGTCGGCCCCAACATAGCGGAGTTTGCTCACCTTCGCCATGCCCCGTTTGTCGCTGATCTGGGAAGGGCCGTCAGCAACTGGGGAGATCTGCGCATCGAAGGCTATATCCAAGGCAAGCTGGTCATTTCGAAGACTCTTTCCGGCCGCGGCATCGATCAGAAATTCACGCTTCTTCCTGACGACACCACTTTGAACGCCGATGGCGCCGACACTACGCGAGTGGTCTTGCGCGTCACCGACGAGTTCGGCGCCATTCGGCCCTTTGCCAACGACAGCATCACTTTTCAGCTCAGCGGCCCCGCCGTGATCATAGGCGACAATCCCTTCGCCTTGATCGGCGGCACGGGCGCCATCTGGATTCGCGCCATGGAACAACCCGGCACGGTGAAGCTCACCGCCACGCACGCGTATCTTGGTTCGCAGCAACTCCAATTTGAAATCGCGCCTGCTGCCCCGGAAATCGCGTAGGGCCGTCTATCGAGAGTTGATGAAAGGGGATAAATAATCGGCATGAGATCTTCACGGATTGTGTCCGTCTTCCTGTTTATGGCTATGTCCCTTCCATCCGGCTTTGCGGCCGAAGCCCCGAGGTTTGTTCAGAAGGACGGCCGGTGGGCGTTGCTGGTTGATGGTCAACCGTTTCTCATGCTCGGAGGCCAAGTCCACAACTCAAGCGCATGGCCCTCCGAATTTCCCGCCATATGGAAGGCATTTGCGGCGCTGCATGCGAACACCATCGAGGCACCGGTTTATTGGGAACAAATTGAGCCACAGCCCGGTCGATTCGATTGGAGCAACGTCGACTTCTTTGTGAAAGGTGCTCGAGAGCACAACCTCCACGTCGTACTACTGTGGTTCGGCACGTGGAAGAACGGGAACATGCACTACGTGCCGGAGTGGGTAAAGACGGACACGAAGCGCTTCCCTCGGGTGGTGCGCGCCGACGGCGAATTGACGGACGTTCTCTCAGCAAATTCGCGCGCGAACCTTGAGGCGGATAAAGCGGCATTCGTCGCATTGATGCGCCATCTCAAAGAGCTCGATGGAACAGACCATACCATCCTTCTGGTTCAGGTGGAGAACGAGTCCGGGAACATCGGCAGCGTGCGTGATTTCTCTTCCGAAGCGAACACAAAATTCGCGGGCCAAGTTCCGCCGGACATGCTGGCAGCGGCGCAAAGGCAGAGGGGCACGTGGAGCGACGTATTTCGGGGCGATGCCGACGAACTTTTCCAACTTTACTACCAGGCACGTTACATTAACGAGATTGCCGCCGCCGGCAAAGCGGAATTCAACATCCCCGTCTACATAAATGTGTGGCTTAGTTCGCTGACGGCAGAGCTTCCGCAGCGTCAGGTTTACCTGCCGGGCATCCAATATCCGAGCGGCGGAGCGGTACAGCAATGGGTTGGATTGTGGCGTGCATTGGCGCCGGCGCTCGACGCATTCGCTCCCGACATCTACAACAGCGATCCGGAGTTTGTTCGGAGCGTCCTGCGCGCTTATCACCGCCCTGACAATCCTTTGTTCGTTCCCGAGATCGCCAAGACCGACGGATTCGCTAAGTATTTGTTTGCGGCCTTAGGAGAGGGTGCGTTGGGTTTCGCGCCGTTCGGTGTCGATCCTCATGGCTGGAATATATTGGGCGGCTCACCCCCTACGGCTCATGCCCGAAACTTCGCCCACCTCGGGCCCATGAGCAAGGAGATAGCGCGGCTAAACTTTGAAGGGAAGTTGAAAACGGCGGTTGAAGAAACCGGCCAGCCGCAACAGGAGCTCGACTTTGGTACTTGGCAGGTCACGATCGCATACGGATATCCGCAACGTGATGGCCGCCGCGCCCCGGGAACAAGTGACGCACACGGAGCCGCTCTGATCGCGCAGCTCGGGCCCGACGAGTTCCTGGTTACCGGTGTAGACGCCAGCGTCAACTTTCATCTTCCCGACCGATTGCCAGCAATGCGCATGCAGATTCTCGCGGCCCAGGAAGGTGCATTTGAGAACGGGGCCTGGAAAGCGGTGCGCCTTTGGAACGGGGATGAAACCGATCGAGGGCTGCAATTCCATGAAGACGACCCAACCGTCGTGCGAGTGCGGCTTGGAAAGTTCTGATCGGGATACGGCAACCGCACAAACGTTAGAGGAATGCAGGTTAAGCGCTTTACAAAATTCCTTCCAAAACGTACAGTGGCCCTTCGCGAGCAAGCTTAATCCGACTTCTCATCTCTCTTACGCGAGGATTGCATTTCCATGAGCGCTCTACAAAGAATGTCTCACCTGTTGTTTACCGTGCTTGCCGCATTCCTGTCCCTGGCTCTGGTTTCTACTGCCTTCGCCCAGGCCAGCTACGACCTCCGCTCCCCGGATAACCGCATCGAAGTCCGAATCCGCACCGCCCCCACTCTGCGATATGACGTTCTCCTAAAGGGCCGCCCCCTGCTTCAGGATTCCACTCTTTCTCTCGCTGTCGATCACAAGACCCTTGGCACTAGCCCCAAAGTCCTCTCCGCCAAGAAACGCACATGCGACCAGACCATCGAGCCTCCGGTCCGCCAAAAATTTGCCAAGATTCGCGAGCACTATAATGAATTGCGCCTTGAAATGGACGGCAACTACGCCGTTACCTTCCGCGCCTTCAATGAAGGCGCGGCCTATCGCTTCGAAACTACCCTTCCACAGCCCCAGGTGAAAATCTACGGCGAAGAAGTGAACCTCCATTTCACCAGCGATACCACTGTCTTCTATCCGCAGGAAGACAGTATGTTCTCCCACAATGAACGCAGATATGTTCCGCAACATCTCAGCCAGATTGCACCCGAGTTCATCGCTACCATGCCCGCGGTCCTCGACGCCGGCGAAGGCGCCAAACTCGCCGTCGCAGAATCCGATGTCGAGGACTATCCCGGAATGTGGCTGCACGGCACCGCCGGGCCTGGCCTCGTCGGCTTTTTCTCCGGTTATCCGCTGAAAGAAAAGTTGGAGAGAGACAGAGATTTCCGGGTCGTGGAAGCCGCTGACTTCATCGCCGTAACATCCGGCACACGCACGTTTCCCTGGCGCCTGTTTGGCATCGTCGATCGCGATGCCGACCTCTTAACAAACCAACTCGTCTGGCTTTTGGCCAAGCCTTCGCAATTGCAGGACACTTCCTGGATCAAACCCGGCAAGGTCGCTTGGGATTGGTGGAATTTCAACAATGTCTACGACGTCGACTTCAAAGCAGGAGTGAACACGCAAACTTACAAGTACTACATCGATTTTGCCGCCAAGTACGGCCTCCAGTACGTCATTCTCGACGAAGGCTGGTACAAGCTTGGAAATGTTCTGGAAGTCGTTCCCGAAATCAACCTGGAGGAGCTCACCGCCTACGCCAAGGAGAAAAACGTCGGGATCATTCTCTGGGTCATCTGGAAGTCGCTCGACGATCAGCTCATTCCCGCGCTCGACCTCTATGCCAAATGGGGCGTCAAGGGCATCAAGGTGGATTTCATGCAGCGCGACGATCAGAAGCTCATCAATTTCTATTACAAAGTCTGCAGCGAAGCCGCCAAGCGCAAAATGCTCGTCGATTTCCATGGCGGCCAGAAGCAGGTCACAATGACTCGCACGTGGCCCAACATGATTAGCGGCGAAGGCGTTCGTGGCATGGAATGGAGCAAGTGGAGCGCCGAATCCGAACCCAAGCACAACGTTACTTTGCCCTTCACACGGATGTTCCTGGGCCCCATGGACTACACGCCCGGTGCCATGCGCAATGCCACACGGACCACATTTGCCCCCATCTTCCAGCAGCCCATGGCTTTGGGGACGCGCTGCCACCAATTGGCCATGTACGTGGTCTACGAGTCACCGCTGCAGATGCTCTCGGACAGTCCCTCGAACTATTTGCGCGAGCCGGAAACCATGGAGTTTCTTGGCCCAGTTCCCTCCGTGTGGGATGACACCAGGGCGCTCGATGGCCGCATCTCCGAATACGTTTTGGTCGCGAGAAGGAGCGGGAACGACTGGTATGTAGGCGCGATGAGTGATTGGATGGCACGCGAGTTGGAAGTCGATTTTTCCTTCCTGCCGGAAGGCAATTTCACGATGGATGCTTACCAGGATGGCGTAAACGCCGGCCGCATGGCTGGTGACTACAAAAAGATAGAAATGCAGGTCAACAGGAACACCAAGCTGAAGATAAAATTGGCTCCCGGTGGCGGCTGGGCAGCGCACCTCCACCCATAAGAATTCGCGGATCGGTCTCATAAGAACCTGGCATGATTGGTCCGTGGGGCAAGTGGCGCAATTCAAGAACCCTTCAAAAAACCTAAGTGATTGTGGCGCCGCGCCTTAGCTTAGATTTTTCCTCGTTCGCAACGAGGAGGCCGGGGTTCGAATCCCTTCTCGTCCACCCGATTCCAAACGACTTAGGTTGCCAAATCCAGACATAGGAACACGCGTACCCGTGGGCAGGTCGTGATCGTGACTTACACATGACGGTGACTCGCGGCACGGCATTGTATATAATCGCGCGAAAAACAAGGCGACAACCAAGGCCACAACTCTAGATGGGGCCGCGGCGAGGGCACGGGCGGCTGGCACAACCTCTGGTGAACCGAGGCATTGGAGATGACCTTCGAATTCAGCGAAAAGACCAAAGAATGGCAACGCCGGCTACTCGCGTTCATGGACCAGCACATCTATCCGAATGAGCCTCGTTATTACGCGGAGATCGAGCGTAACCACTGGCAGCCGTCACGGATCATCGAGGAACTGAAACCGAAGGCGCGCGCGGCGGGATTGTGGAATTTATTCTTGCCCAACCACGAACATGGGGCAGGGTTGACGAATCTGGAGTACGCGCCGTTGTGCGAGATCATGGGCCGCAGCGCGATGGCGCCGGAAGTTTTCAATTGCGCGGCACCCGATACCGGGAATATGGAGGTGCTGGCGCGATACGGAACACCGGAACAAAAAGAACGATGGCTGAAGCCCCTGCTGGCAGGAGAAATTCGTTCGTGCTTTGCGATGACCGAGCCCAGCGTGGCGTCGTCCGATGCGACCAATATCAGCGCGAGAATCGTGCGCGAAGAGAACGAGTACCTTATTAAAGGCCGGAAGTGGTGGGCTTCCGGCGCTGGCGACCCGCGCTGCAAGTTTGCCATCTTCATGGGAAAGACCGACCCGAGCGCTCCCGTGCACAAGCAGCAATCGATGATTCTGGTGCCCATGGATTCACCCGGCGTGAAGATTGTTCGCATGCTGACGGTGTTCGGATACGACCATGCGCCGCACGGGCACGGAGAAATCGCATTCGAAAATGTTCGCGTGCCGGCATCCAACCTACTGCTTGGAGAAGGGTGCGGATTCGAAATCGCTCAGGGGCGATTGGGGCCGGGTCGGATTCATCACTGCATGCGTTGCATCGGCGTTGCGGAACGCGCGCTAGAATTGATGTGCAAACGCGTGCAGTCGCGCGTGGCCTTTGGCAAGACACTGGCAGAGCAAGGAACGATTCGCGCAGACATCGCGAAGTCGCGGATGGAGATCGACCAAGCGCGGCTGCTGACGCTGAAGGCCGCACACATGATGGATACGGTGGGAAACAAAGCGGCGCGCACGGAAATTGCCATGATCAAAGTGGTGGCGCCAAATGTCACGCTGCGGGTGCTGGACCGGGCGATCCAGGCGCACGGCGGCGCGGGTGTCTCAGAGGATACCTTTCTCGCTAGCGCGTGGGCCAACGTGCGCACGCTGCGGCTGGCGGATGGCCCGGATGAAGTCCACACCGAATCCATTGCGAAATGGGAGCTTGGCAAATGGAGCAAACCCAAGGCGCAATCCACTACGCGTTAGTCACTCTCATGTTTCACACCTAAAGGAATTTCTGCAACGGGAGGCGGCATGTCCGTTCTCACGCTTGAAACGCCGGAAGTGCTGAAAAAGTTTGTTGGAAAAGAAATTGGCGTGAGCGATTGGCTGGCGGTTACGCAAGAGAGAATCAACAAATTTGCGGAGGCTACCGAGGACCGCCAATGGATTCACGTCGATCGCGAACGCGCCAAGCGAGAATCCCCGTTTAAGACAACGATTGCTCACGGATTCCTCACGCTTTCGCTCATCAGCCACCTTATCAAAGACGTAGTTCGAATCAGCGGCGGCATGCGGCTGGCCGTCAACTATGGTTTGAACCGTGTGCGCTTCCCTGCCCCGGTCCGCGAGGCCTCAAAAATTCGCGGGCGCTTCAATTTGCTGAGCTTCCAGGATCGCGGCGAGGCTCTAGAAGCCCTATTTGCGTGCATGGTGGAAAGCGAAGGAAACAGCAAGCCCTGCTGCGTGGCGGAGTGGATTGTGCGCTATTACAAATGACGGCGGACGCAGCGCTGTTTGAGTTACGAGCGACAAGAAGAACCGGATTTGACCGCTAGATCTTTCCCGTTTGCGCGCTCTGCCAGGAGTGACGCAAGAGAGTCCTCACCACTTCTGGCATGAAGGCAAAGCGCGGATCCTTCGTCAATCCAACGTGGTAGCGGTAATAAATCTGCTGCACGATGACTGCGACCTTGAAGCGCGCAAAAACCACATAAAAGAGCATATTCGAAACATCGCAACCACTCGTTTGCGCGTAACGCAGCACAAGCTCATCCCGCGTCATACTGCCTGGATAATTGGTCGGCCCCCAGCGCAATTTTTGTAGATCTTCCGAATCACCAACCTCCACCCAATAGGCGAGAGCGGTCCCCAGATCGCTGAGGGGATCGCCGAGCGTGCACATTTCCCAATCGAGAACGCCAATGATTCTCGCGAGGTCGTCGGCATCAAGAATGACATTGTCAAATTTGTAGTCGTTGTGAATGAGCGTGGCATCGGCGGAAGGCGGCAGGTTCTCCTGCATCCAAGACGAGATTTGCTCGATCTCGGGGATATCGTGAGTTTTTGAGCCGTGATAGCGTTCAACCCAGCCGCGCACTTGACGCTCGAGATAGCCTTGAGGCTTGCCAAGATCGGCCAGGCCGATCCCTGCGTAATCAATGCTGTGAAGACGAGCGAGATTATCGATGAAGGATTCGCAGAGTTTGTGGGCCGTCTCCGCAGTGAACGGAAGACCCGCAGGTGGATCTCTGCGAAGGATGATCCCCCTGATCGGTTCCATCAGATAAAACGGGGCGCCAAGGATGGAAGCATTGTCGCAATAGAGGAGAACTTTGGGCGCGGGCTGATAGGCATGGTGAAGTTTGGAAAGCACATGGAACTCGCGCCCCATGTCATGGGCCGACTTAACCTTGCTGCCGAAGGGAGGCCGGCGCAAGACCATTTGCCGATTGCCTAGCTGCACGCAATAGGTGAGATTCGAATGGCCGCTCGGAAATTGCGTGACGTTGAAGCGCTCTAGCTCCCCCGGAAAATGCTCCCGGAGGAAGGGCTGGAGTTTGGCCAGGTCAAGCTCCTCGCCGGGGCGGATGGAAGCTGGTTTATCGCAAAAGTCGGTCATTTTCGGGGCCTGCTGCATGGCTATCGATAGGTCAGCAAACTTTCGTCGTCCAAGTGCGGAAACGAGTTGAAACAACTGAGCATAAAACGGTCGCCCGAAAACAGGAATTCGCTGAACGAAGAGTTTCGTAGCATCCAGGCAACGCGCAACGTATCTTGCGCAGAAAGATGCAGCGCGCGCTGCACAGCTACGCTGAGCGGGCCGCCGGAGGTAAAAATGACGGCCGCTTCTCCTTTGACAGATTTTGCAAGGAACGCCGATAGGCCGCGGTTGACCCGTTCGCAGAACTCCTGCCAGGACTCCCCATTGGATAGCGCGATTTCTCCGCTGACCCATAGAGAGATAACTGCTTCGAACAGCCGCTGAAAATTAGCGCGTTTTGTCGCATCTTCTTTGGAGTTGTGGACGGCGTTGTGCAATTCGCGGACTCTATCGTTCTTTGCGAGCAGTTGCGGAAGGCTTTGGGCAAGCACTGCTTCTCCCTGAAATTCTTCGAACTCTTCGGCGACGACTGGCGAGGGATAATTGCGGCCTGTTTTTCGATAAGCTTCGCCGACTAGTTGCGCGGTCTGTCGATGGCGCAGGGCCGGTCCAGTGCAGACGCGATCAAAAAAGACATTGCGCTGGGACCAGTATTCTCCGAGCAAACGAGCCTGCGTTTGGCCCAAGGCGGACAGTTGATCGTAGTTTTGCGATAGAAACGAAGCCTGCGCGTGGCGAACCAGAAATAGGCGACCCATCTCCCACCCGAAGAAAGAATGTGCTTGAAGCGGAAAACAGCATCACTGCCTCTCAAAAACATTTCTGTGATTCGAAAGGCCCGAGGCATTAAGCAGTTGCGCGCTGCTCTTTGTTGTACTCTGCGAAAGTCTTCCCCTGTTCGGCCATTTGCTTCAGCAACGGCGCTGGCTCCCAAAGCTCGCCATGCTGTTTGTGAAATTCCAGAACGCGGCTGTAGACATTCTTTAAGCCGACGGTATCCGCGTACCACATCGGCCCGCCGCGATGCGCCGGAAAGCCGTATCCGTTAATGTAGATGATGTCGATGTCCCCGGCACGCAGCGCGTAGCCTTCTTGCAGGATGCGCGCGCCTTCGTTCACCAAAGCGTAGAGGCAGCGATCCACGATTTCTTCGCGCCCCATTTGCCGCTGCGGGATTTTTGCTTCTGCCGCCCATTTTCTTATGAGAGCGGTTACTTCCGGATCGGGGATGGCGCGCCGGTTTTCGCCGTATTTGTACCAACCGGCACCCGTCTTTTGACCGAAGCGTCCCATTTCGCAAAGGCGGTCGCCTGCAAAAGGCTGGCGGATACCGGGTTTTTCGAGATGACGGTATTCTTTGCGGATGCGCCAGCCAACGTCGAGACCGGCGAGGTCTCCGACTGCAAGGGGCCCCATGGCCATGCCGAAATCGTAGAGCGCGCTGTCGACGTCCTGCACGGTCGCTCCTTCTTCGAGAAGAAACACGGACTCGCGCACGTAGGGATGAAACATGCGGTTGCCGACAAAGCCGCGGCAATTGCCGACCAGCACGCCGACTTTGCCGAGCTTTTTCGAAAGCTGCATGCACGTGGCGATGATTTCTTTGCTCGTGGCTTTGCCGCGGACGATTTCGAGCAGCCGCATCACGTTGGCAGGACTGAAGAAGTGCGTCCCGATGACAAACTGCGGCCGATGCGTGGCGGAAGCAATCTCGTCGATGCTCAGCGTGGACGTATTGCTGGCGAGAACGGCTCCCGGCTTGCAGGTTTTCTCGAGCTGCCCGAAGACTTCTTTTTTCAGCGCCATTCCTTCGAAAACCGCTTCGATGACCAGATCCACTCCTGCAAAACCATCGAGGCTAAGAGTTGGCTGAATTAGCTTGAGGCGTTCGTCCACAAATTGCTGCGTGAAGCGGCCGCGTTTCACAGAGTTTGCGTAATTCTTCTGGATATTGGCCATGCCGCGATCGAGTGCGGCTTGGTCGGCCTCCTTGACCAGCACCGGAATGCCGGCGTTGGCAAGCACCATGGAAATGCCGCCGCCCATTGTGCCGGCGCCAACCACACCGGCTGTTTTGATTGGAATCACCGGCGTGTCCTTCGGTACATCGGGAAGCTTCGCCACTTCGCGCTCGGCGAAAAAGACGTGCATGAGCGCCTTGGCCTGGGATGAGCTGAGGCACTCGGCGAACAGCCTCTGCTCTGCCTGACAACCTTCTTCGAATGGCAATTTCGTTGCGGCTTCCACCGCATCAATGGCGGCAAGCGGCGCCATGAGGCCTCGCTGCTTCTTGCGAGCATTTTCGCGAGCAGCAGTGAAGCTGGGAGCATTCTGCTCGGGCGTGCCAAGTTTGTTGTTGCGTTCGCGCGTTTTCGGAATGGGCTTTGTCGCCATCTCTTGCGCGAAGGCGATTGCGCCAGTCAACAAATCACCGTCGATGAGTTTGTCGATGATCTCCAATTCGAATGCTTCTTGGGCAGCGATGGGATTGCCTTCGCTGCACATCTCGACAGCCTTTGCGACGCCCGCGAGCCGCGGCAGCCGCTGCGTTCCTGCAGCGCCAGGGATAATGCCAAGCTTGACTTCGGGTTGGCCGACTTTTGCGCTTCGCGTGGCAACGCGGTAATGGCAAGCCATGGCCGTTTCCATGCCGCCGCCCAAAGCTGTTCCATGGATGGCGGCAACGACGGGCTTGCGGCAATCTTCGATTTTCAAAAGCAGCGGAAGCAGGCCGGCTCCGCGCGGCTTTCCCGCAGCCATCTTTTCAAGTTCCTTGATGTCCGCGCCAGCAATGAAAGTGCTGCCTCCTCCGATCAGCACAGCTGCTTTCAACTCTTTGTCCGTTAGGAGTTTTTCAATGGATTCGAAAATGCCTTCCGGCACGCCGGGACTCAGCGCGTTTACTGGCGGATTGTTGATGGTGATGACGCCGATGTTTCCGGACTTCGTAAATTGAACAAGATCACCCATGATGGTTGCCTTTCGATAACACCAATAAAACTAACTCACGCACCGCGTGCGGAGACCACTTCCGCATCGATGGTCAAGCGCGCGAGCCGCTCCCGATGAAAAGTGGCGTCGCCAAAGGTGGTCTCCGAAGCTTTCGCGCGCCGGTAATACAGGTGAAGATCGTTTTCCCAGGTGAAGCCCATCCCGCCGTGGACTTGAATGCCGCGATTGCCCACCGTGCGGCTCGCGTCGCTCGCGTACAGCTTGGCGATGGACACCGCCGCAGCGGCATCGGGGGCGTGATGCTGGAGAGCCCATGCGGCGTAGTAGACGGCGGAACGAGCGCTTTCCGTTTCGAGGTACATGTCGGCGCACTGGTGCTGCACCGCTTGAAAAATGCCGATGGGCTTTCCGAACTGTTTTCGGGTCTTCGCATACTCGACGGCGAGGTCGAGGGTGCGCTGCATTCCGCCGACCATTTCGGCAGCGAGAGCGGCGGTGGCAATGGCGCGAGGTCTCGCCAAACCGGCTGTTTCGCCGATTTTCTCGCCGGGCACATCGTCAAACCGGACGGAATAGAGTTTGCGCGTGAGATCCATGCCGAGCATCGGTTGAACGCGGACTCCCGAGGCTTTCGAATCGACGAGGAAGACGCCGTTCTGCGCAACGACGATAATCCAATCAGCGATTGCAGCGTCCGGAACGAACAGCTTTTCCCCTTTCAGCTCGCCGTTAGCCGCCGTCAAGCGCACATCGGCAAGATCCCAGCTCCCTTCGGCCTCAAAGAATGCAACCGTGGCGCGCGCCTCTCCTCGACAGATTGGTGCCAAGTATTTCCTCTTTTGTGCCGTCGTGGCGAGAGCATCCAAGAGAGTCCCCGCCATTACTACCGTGGAGAAAAAAGGGCCGGGAAGCAGCGCGCGGCCAGCTTCCTCCATGAGCAAAATCAGCTCGAAGATTCCGAGGGCAACGCCGCCGAATTCTTCGGGAAAGATAATGCCGGTGTAACCCTGCTCCGCAAGTTTGGACCACAAGTTCGCGCCGAAGGCGGTATCGGTCTCCATGAGACGCCGGACCTCGGCCATGGGGCACTCGCCGGCAAAGAACTTGCGGGCGCTGTCACGAAGAAATTCCTGGCTTTCGTTCAATCCAAATTGCATCGCATCTTTCCTTAATAGCTTCTTGGCAGCCCCAGAACAAAGTGGCCAATAATATTGCGCTGCACTTCCGAAGTGCCCGCTTCGATGGTATTTCCGCGCGAACGCAGGTAACCGTACGACCAGATGCCCTTGTCAATAGCGTGGCCGTCGCTCGCGAGAAGTTGGCCATACGGGCCAAGCAGTTCTTGCGCGAGCTGTTGGAGCCGTTGATTGAGTTCGCTCCAAAAGAGTTTCTGAATGGAGCCTTCGGGACCGGGAGCGCCTGTCGAGGTGATGCGGCTGAAAGCGCGCAACTGGTTCAGGCGCATGATTTCCACTTCGGCGTAACATTGTGCGAGCTTTTGCCGCAGGATGGGATCCTGAGCCGCAGGCCGGCCGTTGCGCTGAACCTTTCGAGTGAGTTCGATCAGGCGGTTGATATTGCGCTTGAAGATGAGGATCAGACGCGCGCCGTAAGCGCCGCGTTCATGCATGAGCGTGCTGACGGCTACGTTCCAACCGTCGTTGACCTTGCCAAGGACGTTCTCCACGGGAACACGCACGTCGCGCAAGAACACTTCATTGAATTCGCTCTCGCCGGTCATCTGGCGCAAGGGACGAACTTCGACACCCGGCGATTTCATATCGACCAGCAGAACTGTGAGGCCTTTATGCTTGGGGACCGCAGGGTCCGTTCGAACAACGAGCTCGCACCAATCCCCCACCCAGCCATAACTCATCCATATTTTTTGACCATTGACCAGGTAATGGGCGTCTGCAAGCCGAGCTTCCGTTTGCAGCGCGGCGAGATCGGAACCCGCGTTGGGCTCAGAAAAGCCCTGGCACCAAATTTCCTCTGCGCTGAGAATCCCGGGAATGAATCGCTTCTTTTGCGCGTTTGTACCGTAAGCGATGATCGTCGGCCCGATCAGACCCAAGCCCAAGGCGTTCGCCATGGGGGGCGCCTCCAGGCGCGCCATCTCTTCCCAAAAAATGGCTTGTTGCATCAAGGTGGCGCTGCGGCCGCCATAATCCTTTGGCCATGAAACGGCCGCCCAACCGCCTTCCTGAAGTTTCCGCTGCCAAGCTCTCAGGTACGGAAAAGATTCTTCCAGCGGCTTCTCGCGCCATTCGGCCCAATCTTTCGGAACATTCGCTTGCAGCCAGACGCGGAACTCGTCGCGAAAAGCAACTTCTTCCGGCGTGAGATTCAGATCCATTTCTTCTCCTGCTCGTTCGTCGCCCCAGACGGCTTATCAATCGTTTGGCGTCGCCCGCTTCGCGCCTGTGCCGGAAGTGCTCTTGGACCCACGCGTCTTATCGTCGCTTCCGCGCTTTGCAAATTCGGGGCGAATCGTGCCCTGGCCTCGCCAGTATTTCTTGCGCAGATCTCGCTTCAGCACTTTACCCGTCCCCGTTCTGGGTAAGCTCTCGAGAAATTCAACCGAGCGCGGGCATTTGTAATGGGCAAGACGCGAACGGCAATGTTCGATGAGTTCGATTTCACCGGCCGGCGCGTTGGGCTTTAACACCACGAGCGCCTTCGGCACTTCTCCCCACTGAGGATCCGGTACAGGCAAAACGGCGACTTCCAGAACAGCCGGATGCGAAAGAAGAACCTTTTCCACTTCGAGTGAAGACACGTTCTCGCCGCCGCTCACGATGATGTCCTTCTTGCGATCGACGATCAGGATGTAGCCGTCTTCGTTCCAGGTGGCCATGTCTCCGGTATGAAACCACCCGCCGCGCAGCGCCTCTGCGGTAGCTTGAGGTTGTTGCCAGTAGCCTTCCATGACGCCGTCGGTACGGGTGATAATTTCCCCCATCGAAAGCCCATCGCGCGGCACGTCTTGGTCCTTTTCGTCGACAACGCGCAGTTCGACGCCCGGAATGGCATAACCAGTCATCGCTTGCCCGGCAAACCGCTGCTCTCCTTCCCAACCGAGTCCCGGTTTCATGGGAGAAATGGATAGCACGGGAGCAGTTTCCGTCAGACCGTATCCCGAGAAACAGGTGCAGCCCAGATTCTCTTCCACTTCGCGAACCAAAGTAGGGGATGAGGCGGAGCCGCCGATGGTAACTCGCTTGAGGCTGCTCAAGTCATACTTCGGACGCTCCGGACAATTTACCAAGGCGGTGGCCATGGCGGGCACGAGACTGCAATAGTGGACGCGCTCCGCTTCGATGAGCCGAAAGACTTCGGGCGGGTCGAATTTCTGAATCATGACGTGCTTGCCGCCGAGCAGGGTCAGAAAGTGGGCAACGCCCCAGCCGTTCGCATGGAATAGCGGAATGGTGTGCAGTTCCGCCGCCTCGTTGTCGGTGTTGAGAGCCAGACCGGCGTTGAGCGCATGCAAGTAGATGTTCCGGTGGGTCAGCATCACGCCTTTGGGCTCGGCGCTGGTGCCACTAGTATAGAAAAGCTCGGCCGGAGAGTTTTCATTGACCTGCATGATGTCTGTACGAAATGCTGGCGCGGCAGCGAGGAGCGATTCGTAGTCTTGTTCAGACATCCATTCCACTCCGGTCAAATGATCGAGAGAGTGGAACGATTTGACAGTGGTAAGATGGGTGCGAAAAGATTCGAGCAATTTGAGGAAATGGCTCTGCAAGAACAAAACGCGCGCCCCCGAATCATTCAGGATGTAAGCGAGCTCTTGCGGAGCGAGGCGGATGTTGAGCGGCAACAAGACAGCGCCGGCTTCGATGACCCCGAAGTAGGCTTCCAACAAGCGGTGACAGTTGGTGCTCAGAAAGGCCACGCGGTCCCCGGTTTGAACGCCTGCCTTTCGCAGAGCGCCGGCAAGCCGGCTCACTCGCTCCGCAAACTGCGCATAGGTGAACCGTTCTTTCCCGCACACGACGGCGGTCCGCTTCTGGAACTGCTGCTCCGCGTAGCGAAGAAACCGAATCGGGGTGAGGGGAATATTCATCGGGTACCGAGTCCCAAGTTAGGCCGTTTGCCCTCCATCAACCACTAATACATGTCCGGTCACAAAATCGGAAGCGCCCGATGCCAGGAATACCGCGGCACCCTTCAAGTCATGGTCGCTGCCAAAGCGGCCGAGAGGAATCTTCTTCAAAAAAGCCTCCCGATTTCTTTCGATCGCCACTTCGGACATGTGCGTCGGAAACCATCCGGGGGCGATGGCATTCACCTGGATGTTGTAAATCCCCCATTTGCAGGCCAGATCTTTGGTGAAGGCGATGACGCCACCTTTGCTGGCGTGATAGCCGATGGCCTGGAATTCCGGCGGTGCACCTCGCATCCCGGCCACCGAAGCGATGTTGATAATCTTGCCCCGGCGCTGCGGCACCATGAATTTTCCAACGGCCTGCGAAAAGAGAAATGTCCCGGTCAGATTCGTGTCCATGACTTTGTTCCAATGCTGCAACTTCATTTCCTCGACCGGAGCGCCCCAGGCGGTGCCCGCGTTGTTGATGAGAATGTCGATTCGACCGAACTGTGAAGCCGTCTGCTGCGCAACGTCACGAACTTGGTCGGGGTTCTTGACATCGCAGGACAGTGCCAGCGTTTTGACACCAAGTTGTTTTAATTCTTCGGCAGCTTGCTGGCAGCGGTCCTCCTTGCGCGCGCAGAGCACCAGGTTCGCTCCCATTTCCGCCAAGCCTTCCGCCATCTGGCGGCCGAGACCGATGGAGCCTCCGGTAATGATGGCCACGCGTCCGGACAGATCGAAAAGCTTCTTGGTATTCACCGGGGTACCATAAACTCAAGCGGTTTTGTCTAAAGCGCACAATTTTCATTTTCAGCGACGGTCCCGGGCAACACAGGATTCTCGTCTGCGGTACCTGCTCCGCCGCGCAAATGTTAGATGTTCTTCAGAAACTCAGCCGCAGACCCAGTTGGATTTCACGCTTTGGAAATGCCGAAGTGAAGCCAAGCGGCTGGCTTGGCGACAGGGCGGCGCTTCCATGAACGTTAAAGGTCGGGTTCAGGAATCCGAACAGCGGACCTACTTCATTATTGACGCTGGCAAAATTCGTGTGGTTCGCGATGTTGAAGCCTTCGGCCGTGAGTAGCAGAGTAGCCTTCTCGCGCACCTTGTGCTTCCAGCTCACGCGCATGTCGAAGTTAGTGTAAGTCGGCCCCAAGCCCGTGTCGCGTCCGGCGCCAATCGGACGCTCGTTGGTCGTGTGGTTGTCTCCGTTGACTTCTCCGCCGGCAAGCAGGTTAAACGGATGGCCGCTGTGGTAGGTGAAAATCGGCGCCAGCTGGAAGCCTCCTAAGATGCTTCCCTTCCAGGGACTGTCGAATACGCCTGCGACTACCAGCTTGTGGCGCTCGTCAAATTCCGAGAGACCGCGGTCGAGGCTTAGGTTGGTGGGGTCCTGGGGCCCATAGTCGCTGTTGAAGTCCGTGGAGGTGTCGAAGCCCTTGCTGAAAGTGTAGTTTCCGAAAAGTGAGAAACTGCTGCTGAAGCGCTTCTTCACCTCGAAGATCCCACCTTCATACAACGCCGATGCTGCAGAGGTGTACTGATTATTCTGGACAATCAAAGGATTCACGAAGCAGACAAAAGGGTTGGCCGCACAAGGCGCAGCCGCGGTGGGATCGACTAACGCGATGGGGTCCGTGGCCACGCTGGAGTTCCAGTTCCGGTAGGAAACGGTCTTGCCGCCGGCCAACGGAACCTTCGGTGTGACCATTGGCGCCTTCAGCAGGTTCGTATCGATGGCTACCGGCAGCCGCAGCGTGTGCGAATAAATGCCACTTAACGAAACAGAGAACCCCGGCGCGATTTCGCGTTCGATGGCAACGGATGCCTGCTGGGAATAGGGCGGCTTAAAGTCCGGCGGATTGCTGAAGAGCACGGTTAACGGCGAGAGCTGGCCGCTGTTGGCAACAAAGACGCCGAACTGCGTCACATCCGCCGGGGTGATGCAGGCAGAGCTGCCCGCCGCCGGGGTGGTGCACTGGATTTTTCCTTGCGCAAACAGTGTCTGGAAAACCGCCCCAGCTCCCTGCAAACCCAGGGCGGGCACGCCAGGGAGGGGGTCCACGTAGATAGCAATGAAGCGCGTGCAGGGACTGGTTCCGCTTCCAGGAAAAATGGGGACGCCGGGCAGTCCAATGCCGCACGTGGCCACGACATTGTTGACCTGGTCGGGCACCTGCGACTTGTTGTTCTGGTTTTCCACCGTACTGTAGTTCTTATTCAGGACTCCCAGGCTCAAATCCACTTGGGGAATCTGTGTGTCAATGGGCCCAAAGAACATTCCGTACCCGCCGCGAATCACGGTCTTGTGATTGTTGAAAGGATCCCACGCGAAGGAAACGCGTGGCCCGATGTCCTTGTAGTAGGTATTGAGAGGCAGATACTCCGAATCGATCTCGTACCTTGCGCCGTAGTTCAGCGTGAAATTGCGCGCCATTTTCCAGGAATCCTGGAAATACAGTGAGGTGTACGGCCGCGTATAGGCCGGATAGGCCGGATTACCAAAGCCTTGCTGATAGACCTGTGGTAGTCCTAGAGATGCGGCCTGCAGCGAATTCATAAAGGCTCCGCCGGTAGCCAATCCACAGGGATTCGGATTTCCCGCCAGCAGGCAGGGGCTTAAAATCGCACCCGGCAGGCTCCCGAATACGAAGCGTCCCGGGAAGAAAGTGTGAGACTCCGAGTGGTTGCCGCGGAGAAGCTCGGCGCCGCCAAACTTGAGGGTGTGACTACCACGGGTCATGCTGAGGTTGTCGCCGATTTCGGTGCGGCGGAGAATGGTCAGATTGGGCAAGAAGATGTTAGTACCCAGATTGTTCGCAAACCCGAAGATTTGCAGGCCGACTTCAGCCGGCTCATTGGGAATCACATTAAAGTGCTCGTAGTTCCATTGCACGCGAAACTCATTTTGCGTCGCGGCGCTGAATTGGTGATACCACGCGCCCATAATCGTATCGTCATACAAATGAATCGAGCTGCCTGCGGAAAAGCCCGTCAGCGATTGCACGTCGGGATTCTCTTCCAAATCGTGTCCGTATCTGTACGTGAGAACCAACTGGTTCGACCCGCTGACATGATGATCCAGGCGGCCGGACACCAAATACTCACGCGTGTTGTAGTTGAACAATCCGCCGTTCGCTTCGAACTGATTGACGAGGAAGTTGTTGATTGCGTTTTGGCCGGGCGTTAAACCTGTTGCGGGGCTGACCGTCAGGCCTAACTGCAGGGCGCCCGCGCAAGTCTGCGCCGGAAGACTGGTAATCGTGCCGTTCGGGTTGTTCAAACAGGGTACCGTGGGGTTCCCCGGATCATTGACCAAGGCGGCGACCACGGCCTGCTGCGCGGCTCTCGAGTCGGCTGAGGGAAAGTTCGTCGGTACTGCCGCTGTAGGTCCAGCAAAGATCGAACTGTTTGTCAGAAGAGAGACGGCATTTTGCGCATCCTGGTGGAGTCCTTCAAAGGCCAAGAACCAAAAGGTCCTATCCTTGTTGACCGGAGCTCCGACGGAGCCGCCAAACTGATAACGGCTTAAGGAATTCTTGACCGGTTTCCCCTGCGCAGCAAACGAAAAGGGGCTCCCCGGCAGCAGCGCCTGGCTGCGGGCAAAAGGGTCGGCGCCATCCATGGCGTCGTTTCGGAAATAGCCGAACAGGCCTCCATGCACATCGTTGCTGCCGGACTTCGTCACGATGTTGATAGCCCCTCCGAAGGCCCCGCCCTGGTCGGCGCCGTAGTTGCTGCGATTGACCTGGAATTCTTGCACGGCATCCTGGCTAACGGTCAAACGAACGCCTCCCGCATCGTCTTCGGCCTCTCCTCCATCCACAGTCACGCTGTTGCCTCGGCCATTGCTACCGTAGAAGGAAAGCCCACTCTGGGGGGTCTGCTTGACGCGAAAATCCTGATCGTCGGCCAAGCGCGTGGAATTCGACACACCCGGCATCAGCAGGGTAAACGTAAGGTAATCGCGGCGGTCGATCGGCAGGTCCATGATGTAGTCTTGGGTCAGGGTATCCGATTGGCTTCCCCTCTCCGTCTCGACGATGGGCAGTTCAGAGCTAACTTCCACTTGCGACGAAATGCCCGACAATTTGAGCTGAAAATCAAAGACCAAGGTTTGCCCGACGGTCAAAACGACACCCGTGGCCACTTCTGTCTGAAAACCTGAGTGCCCGACACTGACCTTGTAGCTTGTCGGTGCCAGGCCGGACACACGGTAGAAACCATGTTCGTCGGTCGTGACGCTGCGCTCCACGCCCTTCTCAGGATCCATCACCGTGACCTTCGCGTTCGGCACTCCCGCCCCGGTCGGATCGGTGACCGTCCCAGTCAGGTCCGCCGAGGCTCCTACACCCTGCGCCGCAGTCGCATGGCTACCGGGGAATAAACACACCGTTGAAAGGATCGCAACAGTCAACAAAGTCGATTTCATGGCTCCTCCTGGTTCCTCAGAGGTGTCGAGAACCCGGTCGTCGATCCCCGGGATTCGAGTCCTCACGACGATGGCCCAGCACCACGACAGCTTCGATCACGGCCGCGGTCGCCCCGACTTGCTTAATACAGCACCATGAACGGATGGGATTGGAGAGTCTGATTTGGCCTTAAAACCGCCCTCCTCCGGTGGAAAGCATCCAAGATTGTGATAGTCGGTATCACATTTTATGAACTAACGTCAATACGAAATTTTCAGGAATCCAAAGCTTGAGATTTGGTAAGAGGAACTGCAGGAAAGTCTTTAGGGCCACGAGAGCACGATGCGCCCGGAGACCTGGCCATGGCGCAATTCATCCATGACCTGATTGGCATCGGAAAGCGCTCGAGTCTCCACCCGGCAACGGACTTTTCCCTTGCTCGCCATCGCCAGGACTTCACGAAGATCTTGCCTGGTTCCGACCGCGCTTGCTTGGATGCGCACTTCCTTGGCGGCCATCAGGATGGGTGGAAAGCCGATGTTCTCCGCTGGCAGGCCGACCGCAAGCAGCGTTCCTGTGGGGCGCACGCAAGCAAAGGCCGTGTCATAAGCCGCTTTGGCGGCGGAAGTAACCAGCGCGACATGGACTCCGCCCTTCGCTCGGAACTCTTTTACGACATTCGCTGACTTCGCATTGAAGCTGTTCGCCGCCCCAAGCGATTCGGCAAGCTGGAGTTTCTCGTCGGCCGTATCGATCGCAGTGATTTCTGCCCCCAATTCTCTCGCGAGTTGCACCGCGAGGTGGCCCAGTCCGCCAATTCCAAAAATCGCCAGCCGTTGACCTGGCGAGATTCTGGCCTGCTTCAAAGCGCGATAAACCGTTACACCGGCACAAAACAGAGGCGCCGCTTCCACTGCCGAGAGCCCATCGGGGATTCTCACAGCGTGGCTCGCGGGTGCTTTCATGAACTCCGCGAACCCACCGTCGACCATTACTCCTGTAATCTTCTGCCGCGCGCAGAGATTTTCGTTACCTTCCCGACAGAACTCGCACTCGCCGCAAGTCCAATGAATCCACGGCACACCTACTCGATCACCGATTTGGAGTTCTTGAACGGCGAAGCCTTTCTCCACGACGCGACCCGCGATTTCATGCCCGAGGATCAGCGGTATTTTCGTAATCCCGCTGAACGGCGGCCAATCTCCGTCGGCGATGTGCAAATCCGAATGGCAAACGCCGCAAACCTCCACTCGAATGAGCACCTCGCTCGCGTCGATCGACGGGCGGGGAACATCCTCAAGCGCCAGAGGTTTCTTGAATTCATGCAGGACTGCAGCCTTCATACGTGCTGCCTCATGAAAATGCTCCGCACCGCGAAGCATTGGGAAATCACTCGATCCTTTCGTTTGTGAGGGGTCAAGTGGGAAATGGAAGGAAGCAAGCCTCGCTCCCGCTCACGGGCTTACGGCTGCACACCCTTCAGGAAAAACTCAACGACGCTGTGGACCCGTTCGCTCAAATTGTGTGGCCCCGAAAGGTCGACGGCCCAGCGCCGAACAACAGTTGTATATAGCCCTTCCATAAACTCCGCGAGATGCGCCACGGGAAAAGCCCTCGTAATTTCTCCGCGCCTCTGACCTTCCGCCAGGATTCCTATCAGGAGGCTGACCGCAACTTCCTCCGGTCGCCGCATTTCCGGTGAGCGCACCGGATCCATCGCCCCCGAAAGCACCACCGCTCTCCATAGGGGCCGATCGGATTCCACTTCGCGGGCCATGCCGCGATACATCCGGCGCAAACGTTCCGCCGTCGTGGCCTCGCTCGACAGTTCGGTCTCTAGATGTTCCTTAATGCATTGGAAGCCTCGCCGGCCGACTTCACGCAAAACCGCATCCTTGCTGGGAAAATACCGGAAAAAGGTAGGCTGGCTGATCTCGAGAATCTGGACTATGTCCTCCACCCTGGTGTTTTCATACCCGTGCTTGCGAAAGAGCCGAATCGACGTGTCGATAATCTGCTGGCGCAGCCGTGCTTTCTTGCGCTCGCGAAGACCAGGCACTTCCCTGCTGCTGGCGCTGTCGATTCGCGAAACGCTCACTCGTTTCCCTGAGCCTGCGTGAATTCGTGCCGCCGTGCTCCCTAGCGTAAGCGGCTCCCCTTGCGCGACTCTCATTGGCCGCATCTGGAGATTGTTCTCCTCGACTGCCTGAAGCGTGGGAATTAACCACCACGGAAAATTGCAAGAGTTACTCTAACATGATAGAGGCCCACATGAAAGTCGGCCTCTTGCTCCGATATCACGCTCAATGAGCGCGCGTGCTTGAATAAGAAAACCGTCAGTTCAGCTATACCTTAGACATTCTGACAGGGTGAATCATGGTGACCACCAAGAGCGCACCGGTAAATCAATGCAGCAAGCCAACAGGTTGGCTGGGCCGATTCACTCTATGGAGGATGAATTCGAGCCACTCCAAGCTGACGGACTGGGGCCTGTCGCACATCCCAATCGAAAGCCACTACACGATCCTCGATGTTGGTTGTGGTGGTGGCAGGACCATCAGTAAGTTGGCCGCGATCGCCACACAGGGAAAAGTCTACGGCGTCGATTATTCCGAGGAGAGCGTCGCCGCCACGATGAAAACGAACACACAATGGATCAATCGCGGCCGCGCGGAAGTCCATCCCGGCTCCGTATCCGAGCTTTCCTTTCCGGACAACACGTTTGATCTCGTCACAGCGGTAGAAACCCACTTCTGGTGGCCCAACTTGCCCGGTGACATGCGCGAAGTCCTACGAGTCATGAAGCCCGGCGGCGCCCTCATCCTCATCGCCGAAGTCTACAAAGGGGCGATCAGCGCGGTCTCAAAGCTTGCGGAAAAACATGCTGCACAAACGGGCATGACGCTCCTCACCGTAAATGAGCATCGCGAACTCCTGACCAACGCCGGTTACTCAAACGCTCAGGTCATCGAGGAGCGCAGCAAGGGCTGGATTTGCTCCCTCGGTGGAAAACAATACAATAGCCAACCCTGATTCTTTTAAGGCCGAAAAGCGCGGCAACCCCGCGGCGAGCGCTTGTCCTATTGCGCATCAGCGTCACATCGCCGCCACATCCTCTCGCCGCTGAACATTTATAATCACGGAACGGGGAACATCATGACTCTGGGAACAGCTGTATTCGCTTCCGTACTCTCTTCCGTCGTTCTGGTTCTCGCGGTCTACCATAAACAATTCCGTAGAGTCTTCTTCTGGATCGCGGGGACGTCTGCGATTGCCGTGGGAATATTCTTCCTCAGCGTGCACCTGTACCACAAACATCAGGCAAAGCGGCGCGCGGAAGCCGAACTGAAAATCAACGCATGCATCGCGCGTTTCCCGGTTCCCTATATCCTGGAAGGTGAGCGCATGTCTGCGTTTGCGATCGCTTCCGCATGTGCGCGGAATCCTGATTTTGCTCCCGTCGCGAATTCCTCCTATCTTGCAAACATTGTGGAAGTCCGCGGCGGTGGCACTTTGCAGATCACTCCGCCACAGCATTTTTCTCCGGAGGGCGACCCTGACGTCATTCCGATTATCTATCTCGGCCGTCACCAAACTTTCTTGCTCACCTGCGGCAATTATGGTGATCCGCAAACGAGCGTTTCGGTCAATAACGGCCTGGTTTCCTGCCCGGAATCGCCTGCGGCTCCTGAGTGCGCACAATGGGACGAGAAAGCCGACAAATGGGCGCAGTACATCGGACTTTCTTTGGGCGATTGCACCAAGAACGGCTGCGTCGTTTATCACGGCAAGAGAATCATGGGCGGCATCTCCCGCAACGAAATTACCAACGCGCAATGGAATACCTGCGAAAATAAGACTGCACAATCGCTGAACCAAACGTCTAGGTGAATCGCATTGCGGTGCCGCTTGCGGTACTTGTCCGGGCCTCTGTCACTGGAAGTCTTTGTCCCTGTAAGTGTCTTTTCCGCCCATCACCGTAAGAAGCACCTTGGTTTTCAAGATTTCCGCCGGCGGAATCGCAAGAATATCCTTTGACAGCACCACAAGGTCTGCATATTTTCCCGCCGTCAGCGTTCCTCGTACGTTTTCATCAAAGCTCGCGTAAGCGCCGTCTTTCGTGAAGTGCCGCAAGGCGGCCTCCGCGGAAATGCGTCCGGCCGGGTACCAGCCGCCTGCGGGCGTGCCTTCCGGCGTGGTGCGCGTGACAACAGAAAAGATTGCCGGCAGCACCGCGAAATCAAAAACGCCCCAGTCGCTACCGAACGCTTGCACCGCGCCCGCGTCGTCATAAATCTTGAACGAGTCGGCATGGGAGGCCCGCTCCGGCCCCAGCAGAACGGCGAAATTTTCAAGCACCGTCGCGTCGGGATTGGCGAACATCGCCTGCGTCGACGCAATCACGCCGAGTCGCTTGAACCGAGGCAAGTCTGCAAGCGCCGGAACTTCTCCATGCTCCACGCGATGTCGCCGCCCGGAAGTGCCATTTGTTTTCGCTGCGTATTCGAAGGCATTCAAGGCCATGTTGACCGCTCTGTCGCCGATGGCGTGTAACATCACCTGAAAACCCTCTTTGTCGTATAGCGCCACCGTCTTGTTCAGATCGTCCTGCTCCCAGAACGGAATTCCCGTGCCTCCGCCCACGTACGGCTCAAACATGGCCGCGGTTCGCGCGTCCACCGTTCCGTCGAGAAAACCTTTGATGGCTCCAAATTTCATCAGTGGTCCCTTATATTGTTTGCGCAGCTCCTCGTACCGTGTGATGTCCGCTTCTGTCAGCGGCTTCTCGAGCGTGTGATTTTTCGGAGCCCCACCCTCTTTGGGCAGGATAAGAGGCGCAAAGTGAAGCTTCAGGGCGCCCACGCCGGCCGCTCGCTGATAAACCGGAAAAGCCTCGAGATTCGTTGCCGCGTCCTGCACCGAAGTAATTCCAACCGCGGCAGCTTCGTCCATGTGCTCAAGGAGTGCTTGATACTCGTCTTCCTGGGATTGCGGAGGAATGTAGCGATGAATGAGCCCCTGCGCCGCTTCCTTGAATTCTCCCGTTGGCTCGCCATTGGCATCTTTCATAATGTGGCCGTCGCGCTCGTTGACGTACACGGGGCGGTCGGAAATCACCGCATCGATGTATTTCTTGTCAACCGTCTGGTTCGGAAAGGCCGAATAGTCCCAGCCGCCCCCCCCCGTGATCCAAGTCAGCTTAGGATGGGATTTCGCGAACTCGGCAAGCCGCTTCTGGAATGCCTCCAACGTTTCCAACCCATCGAGCTTGACCGTATTCACCGGCGTGCCTGAATGAAAATCCGCTCCGCTCGAACAGCCGCCTTTTGTGCTGCGAGTCCCAAGGGCAAACTACACGCAGTGCAAAGACGGAGACGCCGAGCCGAGGGCATCTGTTCGACAGAACCCGGCCAGACATGGTTAGCTCCTCCAGCTCCTCCATCGCGATCCCCTTTTTGGGACCGAGGCGCCTACTATACAAGCCTGATGCAAACAACGCATCTCGACACCGTTGTCTTGCCCCCGCCATGTCAGGTGTTCAAGTTCTTGTTTCGCGTCATTGGAAAAAATTCGGGGAGAAATCCTCGAGCTTGGCCGAGTCTGTGTGCATCAGGACTATGATTTTCTGACGATGGTGGACCTGCACCGCATTCCCGAGCGCGTCCAAACACATTTTTTCTAATAGGCACTAAAAAAATATGAGAGTGTCATTCCAAGCCGAGCGGGGAACCCTGCTTTTGAAATCTTGGATCCGCTTGCTGGCCAGTGAAATCACTTGCGTCAAACGATCGCTGGGCGCCGCCTGCCAATATTTGTGCCTTGTTCAAATGCGTAACCCATCTGCAGCACGCCCCAATCGTCATTGTGCCGGCCCACAATTTGAATCCCGATGGGGAGTCCGCTTGCCGAAAACGCGCATGGCACGCTCATCGCGGGATTCCCGACCGTCGAGATGTAGTAAGCCGACTTCATCCACGCGATGTAGTTTTCCATCTTCACGCCGGCAATTTCCGTGGGGTAGTGCGTGTTCACATCAAAGGGCAGAACCTGATTCACCGGCAGCACGAAAAACTCATATTTCTCCATGAACTGTCGCATTCGCTGATACAACTCCGTGCGCTTCGCTTCGGCACGCGAAAGCTGCGGCCCGGTGAGTTTGCGACCTTCCTGCACGTGCCAGTGAACATATTCGTTCAGCTTGCCGGCATTCGCTTCCAAAATGTCGCCAAACGCGAGTTCCACCGACCAGTGTCGCCACATCAAAAAGCATTCGTTGGCGTCTTTGAAATCCGGCTCCGCTTCTTCCACGATGCAGCCCAGCGATTCGAAAACTTTGCGCTGCGCCTTGACCGCATCGCGGACGGCTGGCTCCCAGGGCAGCCCCAAATCCTTGAACATCGCAACGCGAACGCCTTCAAAATCGCGCCCCAGCGAATTCGCAAAGGGGTTCCCGGGTTGGTCAATGGCAATCGGCGAACGGCGATCGAATCCCGCCAACACGCTCAAGAAAAACGCGCAGTCAGTCACATTGCGCGCCACGGGACCATCCACGCTCAACGTGAACCATCCGAGATTCGTCGGAGGATTTGGCACGCGCCCGGGGGACGGCCGCAAGCCAACAACGTTGCAAAAATTCGGTGGATTGCGCAGCGACCCCCCCATGTCGCTGCCGTCGGCAAGCGGAATCATGCCACACGACAGCGCCACCGCGCCACCGCCCGTGCTGCCGCCGCAAGTTTTCGTCAAATCGTACGGATTGAGCGTCGGCCCGAAAACCGGATTGAACGTCTGCGAGCCCAGCCCCCATTCCGGCACATTCGTCTTTCCGATGACGATGGCCCCCGCTTTCTTTTCCCTTTCCACTACCAGGCAATCCAGCTGCGGAATGTGGTCCTTGTAAAGCGGCGAGCCGTGCGTCGTTCGAATCCCTTTCGTCTCGTGCAGATCTTTCACACCCACCGGAAGCCCGTGCAGCGGCCCCAGCCAATGCCCTTTCGCAATCGCTTCATCGGCCGCCGACGCTTGCGCCAACAGCTGCTCTTCCGGAACCAGCGTCACAATCGCATTCACTTTGGGATTCACGCGTGCAATTTGCTTCAGATGCGCTTGCATCACTTCGCGCGATGACATCTTTTTCTCGTGAATCAGCCCCGCAAGTTCCTTCGCGGACTGGAAGCACAGTTCATTTTCTGCCGAAGGTGGCGTCATGGTTTTGTTTGCATCAGGCAATTCCTTGGTTTCCGCAGAAGACCATAGCGGCGACACGCTCGCTGTCACTGCGGCGCTCGTGCCCAATTTCAAAGCCTCGCGCCGCGTGATTTTCTCACTCATCGAACCACCTCATCTAATACTTTGTTTAGAAATCTTAATCGTGTGTCATTCCGAGGAGCCTGCCTGCCGCAGGCAGGCGAAGCGCGCTTGCGGTGCTCTCCAGTCCGTTCTACGGAGCAACGAGGAAGTTGCTTTTTTCTTCGGATTCTCCGAAATCATAGCCCTTGCTCCGCCTGCCCAAGCGAGCAGGCGCAGACAGCTTATAGCGCAGCTCTACACCCCGGACAACTTTTCTCTCGCCAGCGCCAATGCGTTTTCCATTTGAGAAGAATCCGCAAGCTTCCCGCGCGCAAAGTCGCGCGCTCCGCCACCCTTGCCCGCAAATTTCTCGAACACCTGCTTGAGGAGAGCATTCATATCCTTTCCTGCCATGGGGTGTTGCGCAAAGAGTAGGTCACCCGCACCGGCTAGTCCGAGAAGCGCAACGGTCTTCTCCGTCATTGCGATCGCCGTGCCAAAGAAACCCAGATACTCGGCAGGAACGTCCTCGAAAGCGCGTGAGATGATGCGCAGGCTGTTTGCTTGAGCCCCAGGCGATTCCAGCGCAAGTGTGGCTTCTGCCCCCGCCAATCGCTCCAGCAGCGCACGAATTTTCTTGAAATTCGCGTCGCGCTCCGCCACCGCCCGCGCGGAGGAAGAAACCACATCCTCAGGAGCAGATTTCAATTTTTCCGCGACCTCGCGCAACAACCGAAAATCGCGCCGCGCCGCTTCTTCCGTCCGCGTACCGCACACAAATTCCACACGCCAATCTTGCCGGATTTTCGCGCAACCCCGCACCAGAATCATGCCAATCTGCCCCGTGCTTCTCACGTGCGTTCCGCCACAGGGCTGCAGCTCAACACCTTCAATCTCGATCGCGCGCAGTACTCCCTCGCGGTCCACTTCCTTCCGAACGCCAAGCCGCGACAATTCCTCTGCTGTTCCATAACGAACGCTCACGCAGCGGTCTTCAAAAATCATTTGATTTGCCGCGCGCTCCGCGCCTTCCAGAATTTCTTCCGACGGCTCTTGCCCGCGCACGTCGATCGTGCAAACTTCCACCCCCAAATGAAACGAAACCGTGGGCAAATTAAAATGCTTTTGAAACATGGCAGACAGCAAGTGCTGGCCCGTGTGCTGCTGCATGTGGTCGAAGCGCCGCGGCCAATTGATGGATCCTCTTACTTCGCCGAATTCCAGACGCCGGTCAACAAGGTGAACGATTTCGTCCTTTCGATCGGTCACCTTCAAAACTTGCGCATCGCCCAGCTTCCCGATGTCATGCGGTTGCCCGCCCGACGTGGGATAAAACGCCGTTTGAGCGAGGATTACTTCCCAGGCGGGAACTTTGGCCTGCGACGCCGTCGCAGCCGTGGCGGGCTCGCAACTCAAAACCTTCGCTGCAAATTCTTTTTGGAAGGAATCGTCGTAGTACAGCCTACGGGTTGCCATGATCTTGCTGGAAGTGCCGCTTCGTAGCACAGGCACTCCTGCCGGTGCGTTTTCTTGTCACTCTAGCCCTCACACTTGCAACGCCTTCTGCCACGCCTCCGAGTATTTGTACCCCGTACCGGTGTTGAACAAAACCACCGTCTCTTGCGGCTTGATCCAGCCGGAAGTCGCAAGTTTGCGCGCCGCGATCACGGTAGCGGCTCCCTCTGGCGCGGCAAATACCCCTTCTAGCGACGCCAGCTCCCTTCCCGCGTGAAGCATCTCGTTATCGGTCGCGGTGATCGCGGTTCCTTTAGTCCGTCGCAGCATGCTCAGGATTAACTGATCGCCTAGCGGTCCCGGCACACGCAATCCCGATGCAATCGTCGCAGCGTTCGGAAAAAATTGCGCCGAACTCTGGTGCGCTTCCCACGCCTTCACGATCGGCGCGCATCCTTCCGCCTGCACCGCCACCATGCGCGGCCGCTCCACGCCAATCCACCCCATGTCCTGCATCTCGTCGAACGCTTTGCACATTCCGATCAACCCGACCCCGCCGCCTGTGGGATAGAAAATCACCTGCGGCAGTTTCCCGCCAAACTGCTCCCACAGTTCGTAGCCCATGGTCTTCTTGCCTTCCACGCGATACGGCTCTTTCAGCGTCGAGACGTCGTACCATCCTTCGCGGTCTTTGTTCTCGGCTACGTATTTTCCGCAATCCGAAATCAGACCGTTCAGCTTTACCACCTTCGCGCCAAACGCCTGGCACTCCATCACGTTCGCAAAAGGAGTATCCGCGGGCATCACGATCACCGCGGGAATCCCCGCCGCCGCCGCGTACGCCGCCAAAGCGCCTCCTGCGTTCCCCGCGGTGGGCGCCGCCAACGCTTTCACACCCAGCCGCTTGGCTCGCGTAACCGCCGCCGTCATCCCGCGCGCCTTGAACGAGCCCGTAGGATTCAGCCCTTCGTCCTTCACATACAGGCTTTGCAATCCCATCGAGGCACCCAGCCGCTTCGCATGGACCAGTGGCGTCATTCCTTCGCCTAGCGACACCGGCGGATCATTCGGCAGCACTTCCGTATAGCGCCACATCGTTCGCGGCCGGCTCTTCAGGGCTTCGAGATTCAGCGTAGCCGCCGCCCGCCGCAGGTCATACCGCACCAGCAGCGGCTTCCCGCACGTGCACAAGTGCTGCTCTTTCGACGCGTCGTACTTCTTCCCGCATGCCGAGCATTCCAGCTCCACGAGATTCGAACTCATCGACACCATTGCCTGTTGACTCATAACTGTGCCAGTCTATCACCTTCGTCGCGCTGCATTGTAATCCCAGTGGCACAGACTTCAGCCGGCGCTCTGTTCCTCTAAACTTTTCAACCTACAAACGCCTTCCTCCCGTTACAATAGAGGGATGCCTATTCGCCTCATTGCCCTGGACATTGACGGCACGCTTCTGGACAGCCGCTGGCAAGTTTCCGAAGCCAACCGCCAAGCGATCGCCCAAGCCGCTCGGCGCGGCATCGAAGTCGCCTTGGTCACCGGCCGCCGCTATGACTTCGCCATGCCTGTGGCGCGCCAACTCCAGGCGCCTCTCACCATGATCGTCAACAATGGCGCGCTCGTTCGCTCGAACGACGGCCACACCCATCTGCGCCACCTGCTTCCGCGCCATGTCGCGAAGCAGGTTCTTCCCCTCACGAAGCCCTGGCGTGAAGGCACCGCAGTCATTTTCGATCGCCCCCTTGAAAACCAGTTGATGCTCGAGCGCCTTGATCCCGACGATTCCCTTCGCTACGCCTATTACTCTCGAAACAAAGAATTTATCGGCTTGTCGAATCCCTTGGAAAGCTGCTTGACCGAAGACCCCATTCAGGTGATGCTTTCCGGGAAGGTCGCGTCCATGCGCGACGCCGAGCGCGCCCTCCGCGCCGCGCCGTTTGCCCCGGAATGCGCGCTGGCCGTGACCATGTACGAACGCCGGGACTTCGCCATGATCGATGTCCTCAATCCCGTCTGCTCCAAAGGCGCATCGCTTGCCGAATGGGCCACACTCCGCGGCTACGCCCGTGAAGAAGTCATGGCCATCGGCGACAATCACAACGACCTCGAAATGCTCATCTTTGCTGGCATCCCTGTCGTAATGGGCAACAGCGTGCGCGAACTGAAGACATTTGGCTGGCATGAGACGGCCTCGAACGACGAAAACGGCGTGGCCCACGCCATCGAGCAATTCGCCCTGGGCGAGGCCACCCCATGCGCCTAGCGCTCGCGAGCCTCCCTAAGCCCGTCATTCCGAGCGGAGCGAGGAATCCTGGCTTGATTCTAGCCTTACTCAGCTCGAGGAAACTGTTGCAAACGGCCCCGCGTGTTCTCTCAGCACTCCTCCTCCTCCTGCTTTCCGCCTGCTCGGTTCGCGCCGAATACATCGTCCTACGCAGCGGAGAACGCCTGCACGTCACCGGCTACCAACTCATGGGCGACAAATATCGCCTGCAACTGCAAGGCGGTTGGGTCGATGTCCAGGCCTCGGATGTCGAGAAGGTCGAGCCGGAAGAAGTGTTTACGCCGGTTCCCGAGCCGCCGGCCGCAGAGCCAGCTCCCGCCAATCAGCCTCCCTTTCACGACTTGGTGGTCTCGGCCGCTTCGCGCTATGGCGTGGACGCCGAACTCATTTCCAGCGTGATGGAGGTCGAGTCCCATTTCGACTCGAAAGCCATTTCCCGTAAGAACGCCTGCGGCTTGATGCAGTTGCTCCCGGAAACCGCGGCACGCTTGGGCGTGAAAGATATTTTCGATCCGCAACAGAACATCGACGCTGGCACGCGCTACCTGAAAGAGCTGCTGCAGCTCTACAACAACAATCTCACGCTCACGCTTGCCGCCTATAACGCCGGCCCGGATAAAGTGCAGAAATACGGCGACGTTCCGCCCTACCGAGAGACGGTTTCCTACGTCAATCAGGTCAAGCGCAAGTATCAGAAATCCAAGGCCGCCGCTCCCGGCAAACCCGCCGCTAACCCGGCCACCACCGCCCCCAAAGCTACGACCACTGACGCTCCGGCCCCCAACGTCTCGCCAACACAGCCGCCGACTCCTCCCACAGTCCAAAACCAATAAGCCTAGTGGTGGATCTTCAGACCGTTCTTTTCCTGCTCGCTGTCCCTCTATTTCCCCGCCTGATGATGATCGCAAACACAGCAGCAACTGCAGTCTCCGGGACACAGAAAGCTTCTTCGTCAAGGACTCCCTTCTGGATTTGAACAACACACCGAAGAGATACGCCCCCAAAGCGTGCATGTTCCCTTGGGGAAATTTTTGGTGAAAGCCTTCCGTACGTTTCAAGCTCAGCCGCGGAGTGCTCAGAGAACTGCCTTTATCGCACGCGGGGGCTTTCCGCCGGAGAATCCAAACAAGGTAACGGCCATGGCAAAGAACAGCCTTTGGCCGAGGATGATGCCGAGGGGACCGCGGAAGCGCGCGGTAATCACGCGCTAGCCCCAGGATCAAACTTGCGCGCCCGTGGCGCCCCAAATCTTGGGCGGCCCTCCTGGCAACGGCGGTTCTTTCTCGTTCGGTTCTTTGGGCGCTCGCGGCGGCGGCAAGAACACGGTTTCGCGAATCTTTCTGCCCTTGCCCTGAAGCTTTTGCGCGAGAGCATTCCAGCATTCGGCGCAGATGTCGTATTCCCTGCCCTCAATTTCTTTCTCTAGACAATGCTTGGCTTCTCCGCAGAGGTCGCAAATGATCATGGGCACCTCCCGACTCGTTGTGGCGCCTTGCCCGCGGCCCGCCATCAACAGGACGTTCGAGGACCATTCTACGCCTCGCGAGCGGATGAAGAGCGCGCGGCGCAGAAAGGAAAAGGAGCGCCGAGGAGAAAGCAGAGTTTACGGACTGGGCGATGGAAATTCGGGGCGGCGATAGAGCGAGAGCGACCAGAGAAGCGATTCGCGATGTGCGGCGCGGACGAAGCCCGCAGCATCCAGGACAGAAGCCATCTGCTGCGGCGAGTGCACGAAGATGCGAAACTGGTTCCGTCCGATCCGGAAGAAGAAGTTCATTACCGCGAATCCCGCCCTCAGGTACCAGCGGTTGGGCGGATGCGTGAAGGCCAGCAAACGTCGCGATCGCGCAGCGGCGGCGCTGAGCAAGGCGTCTGCGTCGGGATAACAGCACACGACGCGGTCAAGCGTGACGACATCGGCTTCCGGCAGCGTGGCGGAGGTAGCGGCGAAATCGCCGAGCATGAATTGGGTGGGGCGCCCAGCATAACGAGAGCCCACGTTGCGCCGCGCAAGGTCGAGATAAGCGGGAGAGGCATCGGCAAGCGTGGCGCCCGCCAGGCCGGCGGCCGCAAGTTCGGTAGCAATTACGCCTATGCCGGAGCCGACGTCGAGAAGGTACAGTCCCCGGAGCGGCCAACGGCGGATTTCGGCAAGGAGCATACGTGTGCTGGCGTCCGGACCGCGGCGTTGGTAACGCCGCTGGTCGCGCGCCGCCACGCGGGAATCGAAGAAGCTCGCGGCAGCGCAATAGCCGGCGCAACACGTCATACGGTGCACCTCGAGGCGGCCATAGGCCGCCGGCTGGAAGTGTACAGCAAGGCAGCGCGAGGTTAGTTCATTAGAACAGACGGCCGGGCGCGAAGAGGTCTTGCGGGTCGAACGCGGCCTTGAGCCGGCGCATCAGGGCAAAGTCGGCGCGAGGCGAACCCCAGACGTTGACCTGGCGCTTGAGTTGAGTTGGACACCAAGGAAGAGCGGCGGAGGCGTTTTCCGAAGTGCAAAGAGAAAAAACGGCGGCGGCGGCTTCGGACAGGCGATAGAGCAAAGGCTGCTCGCCAGACGGTGGCAGGAGAGCAAGATAAACGACACCGCAGGCACGAGCGAGGACAGTCTGCGGAAGAGAAGCCTGCTCAGCGAGGCCGCTTAACTGCTGAAGAAGCGTGCCAAGGCGGCTGGGAAGAATGTTGATTTTGAAAATACCGGCAGTTGGAGAGGCTTGGAGAAGAAGTGGAATGGATTGGCCCAAGTAGTGCCAAAGGTCGGCGCCTTCGGCTTCATTGAGCGTGACGAGTTGCGTGTGTTTTGCTTCGGGAAGAGATATGAGGCGAGCGAATTCGCGCGAAGCCCGTTCGCAGACTTCGGAAGTGCCTTCGATGCTGACGCAGAGATGCCAGGAATCAGCAGGAAATTTTCCTTGAAGAGGCGAGGCGGGTGGCTCTGGAGAGTTTTTCTCGGCTTGGAGGAAGAGTTGCAGCAGTTGAGAGCTCACGAGGTCGATCGAAGCGGGGCGCAGGGGAGAGCGCTCGACAAGGTTGCTGAAAGCAAGAGCATCTTCGGAAGTTCGACAAGAAATGACGAAGCCGCGGCTCACAGGCGCAGCAGGAAACGTGCGGAAGTTGAGGCGGTTGATGACAGCGAGGGTGCCGAGCGAACCGATGAGCAGTTTGTGGAGATCGTAGCCAGTGACGTTTTTCACGACACGGCCGCCGCTCTTGCAGAGGTGACCGGTGCCATCGATGAATTCTGCGCCGATCAGGAAGTCGCGGGCGGTGCCGTACGAATGGCGAAGCGCGGAGTCGACACCGGAAGCGATGATGCCGCCGATCGTGGATTCGAAATAGAAAGGAACCGGGAGCGGAAGGAATTGTTTTTGCTTGTAGAGGGGAGCGGCAAGGTCGTTAAAACCGGCGCCCGCATCGACGCTGACGGTGAGATCGCCGGGATCGTAATGAGCAATTTTGTTTAGCCCGGTCATGTCAAGGGCAACGTCGTAGCGCGAAGGAGGCATGCCGATTTCAAGTTTGGTGCGATTGCCGCAGGGGATGAGACCAAGTTTTTCCAGGGCGGCGAAGCGGACAATTTCGGCGGCTTGTTCGGCGCAAGCGGGCTTTGCAACGATGGACGGACTAATTTCGTCGACGACATACTCGGCACAAACCGAAGGATCACCGGAAATGTAAGAAGCGCCGATGGCGGATTCGAGGCGGGCGACGAAATTTGCCGAGGCGTTAAACATGCAAGCCAGCAGAAAAGCCAAGAATTGACACAGAGAGCGCAGAGGACACAGAGATCACAGAGTGGAGAAGGCGTAAAGCACGCAGAAAGATCATGCGACGCTCACGTGAGCAGACGACTTAGCGCGGAGGCGGATTTCGCCGCAGCCCTTGCTGAGGGGGAAGATTTTGCCGGGATTCAACAAACAGGCGGGATTGAAAGCGTCGTGGACGCGCCGCATGAGATCGAAATCGGCGTCGGAAAAAAGAAGCGGCATGAGTTCGGCTTTTTCCATGCCAATGCCGTGTTCGCCGGTAAGCGCGCCGCCCGCTTCCACGCAATAACGAATGATTTCGGCGGAAGCCTGCATGGCGCGTTCGAATTGCCCTTTGTCACGGGGATCATAGAGAACGATGGGATGAAGATTTCCGTCGCCGGCGTGAAAAATGTTGGCGATGTCGAAGCCGTAGCGGTGGCCGATTTCGCGGATGCGGCGAAGCGCTTGCGGAAGCTTGGTGCGAGGAATGACGCCGTCGAGAACGTAGTTGCTGGGAGCGAGGCGGCCAAGGGCGCCAAACGCGTTTTTGCGGCCTTTCCAGAGAAGCTCGCGTTCGGCATTATCGCGCGCGACGCGAACCTTGCGGGCGCGATGCGCGTTGCAAGCTTCGGTGATGGCGGCGGCCTGCCCGGCAACGGCTTCGGCGAGGCCTTCGACTTCGAGCAAAAGAACGGCGGCGCTGTCACGCGGGAAACCGGCGTGGACAAAATCTTCGACGACGCGAAGCGTCCAGCCATCGAGCATTTCGCAGGCGGCGGGAATAATGGCGCGCGCGGTGACGTCGACGACAGTTTCTGCGGCGTCATCGACAGAATCGAAAATGGCGAGGAGCGTCTTTACGGCTTCGGGCTTGGGGGAGAGCCTTACGGTAATTTCGGTGACGAGGGCGAGAGTGCCTTCGGAACCGACGAAAAGCCCGGTGAGGTCGTAGCCGGGAGCATCGCCCTGCGTGCTGCCAACACGAACGATTTCCCCGTCGGGGAGGACGAGTTCGAGAGCCGTGACGTGATTTGTTGTAACCCCATAAGCGAGCGTGTGCGGACCGCCGGCATTTTCGGCGACGTTGCCGCCGATAGTGCAGGATTTTTGGCTGGAAGGATCGGGCGCAAAGTACAGGCCGTGCGGTTCGGCGGCCAGCGTGAGATCAAAATTGACGACACCGGGCTGGACAACGGCGCGCTGATTTTCCGGATCGATGGAGAGAATGCGGTTCATGCGCGCAAAAACGATCATCAGGCCGCCAGTACGGGCGAGCGCGCCACCAGAGAGGCCGGTCCCGGCGCCGCGGCCGACGATGGGCACATTGTGCTTGGCGGCAAGTTTGACGATTTTGGCGACCTCTTCTGTGGTGGTGGGAAAAACAACCATATCGGGGCGGCCTTTTTCGACCGAGCCGTCGTATTCATAGAGGAGAACGTCCTCCGGCTGGAAGAGAACGGAGGAAGAGCCCAGCAGTTTTTCGAGATCGCGAAGAAGGCCAGCTTGCATAGCGAGTGCCCTTCGGGGCGCATCTGGCACTATAGTGACATTGCCGGGACACGCGCAACGTGAAGTTGCGCGCGGGGTAAGCGAGTATGTTAGTGTGAATTCGCCAGTTTCCAATTGAGGGCCAATGGCGAAACCGAAGGTTCTTGCGACGCACCGATTGTTTGAACCCGCAAGAAGAATCCTGCAGAAACACTGCGAGGTGGAATATTGGGAAAAGCCCGAACGGCCGCCGCGCGAAGAAGTCTTGCGGCGCGTGAAGGACAAAGAGGGCTTAGTCTGCTTGCTAACAGAAAAAGTGAACGACGATTTGTTGGAGGCGGCGCCGAAATTGCGGATTGCCGCAAACGTAGCGGTGGGATTCGACAACATTGACGTAGCGGCGTGCACCAAGCGCGGAGTGGTGGCCACGAATACGCCAGGCGTGTTGGACGATACGACGGCGGACTTTGCCTGGACGCTGTTGATGGCCGTGGCGCGCCGCCTAGTGGAGGGCGACGCTCTAGCCCGCTCAGGAAACTGGAAAGGCTGGGATTTGGACCAGCTTGTGGGGACGGACGTTTGGGGGAAAACGCTTGGAATCGTGGGCTTCGGGCGCATTGGAAGAGCAATGGCCAGGCGCGCGAGCGGCTTTCAAATGAAGGTGATTTACACGGATGCCGTGCGAGCGTCTGCCGAAGTGGAAAAGGAGCTCAGGGCAGAATATCGGGACATGAATGCGTTGCTGGCGGAGGCGGACTTCATCAGCGTGCACACGCCGCTTTTGCCGGAAACGCGCGGGCTGTTTAATGCGGCGAACTTCGAAAAAATGAAACGAACGGCATTTTTGATCAACACTTCGCGCGGCCCGGTCGTCGATGAGGCCGCCCTGGTGGCGGCGCTGGAAAAGAGAAAAATTTCGGGTGCAGCACTGGACGTGTTTGAAAAGGAGCCGATCGTTCATCCGGGCCTCAGACGTCCGAATGTGGTGCTGGCGCCGCACATCGCCTCGGCTTCGCTGGAGACGCGCACAAAGATGGCGTGCATGGCGGCGGAAAACGTGATCACACTTTTTGAAGGGCGGCAGCCCGCGAACATTCTGAATCCAGAAGCAAGGAAAGGATAGAGCACCGGGGCCACCCTTCCCATGGCGGACCTAAAACAACTCGCCCGCCAAATCTTCCACGAGACTCTGGCCGCAATCGATATCCCTGCGACGATGCAGAGGAAGCTGCGGCGTCAAGGCACGCGAGTGGTGTGTGGGGAGAAGACGTTTGACTTAAAGGATTTCGGAAAGATACGCGTCGTTGCGGTGGGAAAAGCGGCTCATGCGCTGGTGGATGGGCTCGTTCAGGCCCTTGCACCATTCGTAGGATTCGAAGGAGTAGTTTCGGCTCCGTTGCCACCGCGGAAGGCCGTACCGGGCTTGAAATACTTCGCTGCGGGCCACCCCATGCCCAACGAAGCAAGCTGGAGGTCGGCAGAAGCCATCCTGGCGCTGCTGAAGAAATGCGACGAAAAAACATTGGTGTTTTTTCTGCTGTCGGGAGGCGCGTCGGCGCTGATGGAGCTGCCTCTGGATGCGAAGCAAACCCTGGAGGATGTGCAGCAATTGCACAAGGCGCTAGTGACGTGCGGGGCGAGCATCGATGAAATCAATACGGTGCGGAAGCATTTGTCGGCGGTGAAAGGGGGGCGGCTGGCGACGGCGGCTCCGGGAGCGACGAGAATCACGCTGGCAGTGAGCGACGTGCCCACGGGGAAGGAATCCGCGCTGGCCTCCGGGCCAACGCTGCCGGATCCGACGACGATTGGCGACGCGAAGCGCGTTATTAAGGAGTATGGGCTGCGGGAGAAATTTTCGCCGGCTCTGCAAAAATGGCTCGACGAAGAAAAAATGCCCGAGACGCCAAAAGCAAACGATGGAGCGTTCCGGAAATCTTACTTTTCCCTGACTCTGGGAATGGATGATTTGTTTCATCCGGCGCACCGGGCGGCGGAGGCGCTGGGCTTCGTGACGTGCTGCGACAATTCGACCGATGATTGGCCGGTGGACAAAGCGGCGGAATCGCTGCTGAGTCAGCTTGAAGAGTTGCGCGCGACGCATCGAGGGCACCGTGTGGCGCTGATTGCCGACGGAGAAGTCAGTTCGCCGGTGACAGGAAACGGAATCGGAGGAAGGAATTCGGCTTTTGTGCTGGCGTGCGTGGAAAAAATCGCGGGAAAGAAGATGGCAGTGCTGAGCGCGGGAACCGACGGGGTTGACGGCAACAGTACTGGCGCGGGCGCAGTGACGGACGGAGAAACGCGGAGGCGCGCGCGGGAGGCGGGACTCGATCCGGCAGATTTTTTCCGGCGAAGCGACTCGTTCACTTTTTTTTCAAAGCTGGGGGATGCCATTTTGACTGGACCGACAGGAAATAATTTGCGGGATTTGCGGATTTTACTGGCGGACTGGTAAGAAGAAAGAATGAACACCCCGGGCGCGGAGAATACAGAGGGCAGGAGAGACAGAAACGGAGAATCTGAATCTCGTCGGGCCAGAAATACGGAGATACGGCATGGGTTGAGATCCTTGCCTGTGGCAGGCAGGCGCTAGGGTGACATGCTCATGGCATCTTGCCGAATACCGGCTCGCTCTTTGAGAACTGCGAGCTAGTTTGTTTCGCCGCAATGAATTAATCCATTGCTCAGGGCTTAGGCGAAGGGAGGCGCGATTCGAAGGATTTGAGGCGCTCGTTCATTTCCTCTACCAGATGCTCCAATTTATCCAGGCGCTGTAGAACTGCCGCAGAGTCATCCGTCTTTTCGGAGGAAGAGCCAGAGCCAATTGTGGACTCTTCTCCATTACCCCCGGCAGAGGTAGGCTTGGCTCCAGCCGGTTTTTTCAGGCGCGCGATTTGACCTTTGATCATGGGAACCATTTCGATGCTGAGATCGTCGCTCTTCAGGAGAGCTTCAAGCGCAGGCACGGCAGTCGCATCGCCGCGACCGCCGAGGGCAAAGATCGACGCCATGCGAACCGGGAAATGCGGTTCCGCGAGATAGCCGGCGATTTGCTTGGTGATTTCCTGATTGTTTTTTTCAAGGCTGGCCAAGCTGCGAATCGCCGCGGTACGCGATTCGATAGGTTTGCCCGGGGCAGACCACTGTTCGAGGAGCAGCACGGCCTTGTCATCGCCCAGCGGCCCGAGGGCGCGAAGCGCGGCGTTGCGAAGGTAGCTGTCCGGAGAATCGCCGGATACTGCAGCGTCGAGAGTGGCGAGAGCGCCAGGTGATTTCAGGAGTCCAAGGGTTTGCAGAGCAGCGGCGCGTGCGCGATAGGAACTGTCGCTCTTGGCGATGTCGGTGAGCTTCGTCGCGATGGCGGAATCGTCCTTGAAATTGCCGAGAGCAGCGACGATGCGGTAGCGCACCCAGGGCTCGTTCGCGGAATTCAGAGAGTCCAGAAGTTGCTTGGATGCGGCAGGTGTGCCGATCTGGCCCAGAGCATCCGCCGCAGTGGCGCGCAGGCCCCAGAATTTATCGTTATGCAGCGCAGCGCCAAGAGCGGCAACCACTTCGTCGTCGTTCTTGATTTTTTCGAGAGCGACAACGGCATCGGCACGGTCGGCAAACTCGGCGGCATTTTTCAACTGATAGAGCATTTCCTTCTTTTCCTTGTGAAATTCGGCGGACTTGAGCATGTTGCCGCCCTTGTCGAACAGCACCAGGAGCGGAGCAGAATCTGAAGGAAAAGCAAAAACCTCTTCCGCTTTCGATACGGTGATGGGGTAGAGCCTCGGGCCGGAAGCGGTAGTGATTTCGACGTCGACAGGAACGTGGAAGACGCCCACGCGGCCCTCGACTTTTTGCGTTTGCTTGACGGTCAGGGCGACTTGATGTTTGTCGTTATCGTAGGAATAGCTTAGGTCAAATTTCGGAGCGCCTGCACCATAAAGCCATTGGCTGAAGAACTGGTCGACGTTGGTGTGAGAAGATTCTTCGATGGCTTTGGCAAGGTCAGCAGTGACGACGTTTTTGCCGCGATTCACTTCGAGGTAGTGTTTGAGACCGCGATAGAAGGCGTCTTCGCCAAGTTGATGGCGAAGCATGTGCAGAACCCAGCCGCCCTTGGTGTAGGCGTTGCCGTCAAATTCGCTGGAATCGTCGAAGTCGTGGCGGACGATGGGCTTGTTGAAGAGATTGGGTTGTGAGAACCATCCGCGCGCGCCCTCCCAGCGCTCGTAGTCGGCTTGATCCTTGCCGTAATGCGCTTCCATCCACACATTTTCCATGAACGTGGCGAAGCCTTCGTTGAGCCAGATGTCGCCCCAGTCTTTGCAGGTAACCAGATCGCCGAACCATTGGTGACCGAGTTCGTGAGAGATGAGGCCGTCTTCGTCGGTGTAGTTTTCGGCGGCAATTTTTGGGTGATTCAGAGAGCCGCTGGTGTTGGTGGTGGCGCTGGAATTCTCCATCCCGCCGGCAACGAAGTCATCGACCATGGCTTGCGCGTATTTTTCCCAGGGATAGTCAACGCCGAGCTTCCTGCTGAAGAGCTCGATCATGGCGGGAGTGCGGCCATAGTTTATGGGCAGACGGTCGCCACGGCCCTTTGGCGCATAGTAGGTGACCGGCATATCGCGCCAGGAGTCTTTCACTTCGTCGAATTCACCCGCGACCACGGTGATGAGATAGGTGGAGCTGGGAAGGGATTCGCGCCAGGTCCAGGTCTTCAAGCCCTTGCCGGCGTCGGTGACGCTGATGAGCTTGCCGTTCGAAACGGTCAGCCAGGAACCGGGAACGGTGAGGATGGTTTCGGTGGTGAGACGATCGTTGGGATAGTCGTAGGTCGGAAGGTAGTAACGCGTGTCTTCGGATTCGCCTTGAGTCCAGATTTGCTTGGGACGGTCGGAATAATCTTTGTCGGGAAGGATGAAGTACAAGCCCTTGGTGGGCTTGCCTTCGTAACGAATGGCGACGTCGAATTTCTCACCAGCTTTGGCGGCAGCGGGAAGAGGAACGACGAGTTTGTCGGCGTCGGTTTCGAATTTGGCCGGTGATTTGTTGACGGTCACGCTTTCGATGGTCAGACCGATGGAATCGAAGGCGACTTTGGTGGCGCCGTCGCGAAGGATGGAGAGGGTGTGCGTGACGTCGCCGAGAACCTTCTTCTGTTCAAGGTCGAAGCGCAAAGCGATGCGGGAATGCTGCAAATCGTAGTCGCGAGAGCGCGCGTACGGTTCGTCGGCACGGAGCAGCGAGGCAGCCATAAAAACAGCCGCCAATGCAGCGAAGGAAAAACGCAAAACACGACGGTGATTGGTGCTTTCCCGATTGATCATTCGATTTGGCTCCTGTAAATCTCGACGCAAAAGTCCAGACGACGAGGCGCGGCGACCATCGCATTTCTAGAGCAGGCTCCTGACAAGACCACCGTCCACCGCGATGGAAGCGCCGGTGACATAGCTGGCCCGCTCGGAAGCGAGAAACGCAACGACCGCGGCAAATTCCTGGGGCGTGCCAAGGCGCCGCGCGGGAATCTCGCGTTCCCAACTGGCGAAGACTTCTTCGGGCTTAGAGCCGGTGCGCGCAGAAATGGTAGAAGCAAGTCCGTCGAGGCGGGCGGTGCGCGTGTAGCCGGGACAAACGTTGTTCACGGTGATGCCATCGGCGGCGTATTCGTTGGCGAGCGTGCGGGCGAGCCCGGTGACGGCAGCACGCACAGAATTGGAGAGCAGCAGGCCGTCGACGGGTTGCTTCACCGCCGACGACGTAATGGTAATCAGGCGTCCCCACTTGTTTTTCTGCATGCGCGGCAGAGTTTCCCTGGCGAAAAAGACAGTGCTCATCAAGAGTTGCTCGACAGCGGAGCGCCAATCTTCCGGCTTAGTGTTCTTAAAACAGTTAGACGGAGGACCGCCGGAATTGGTAATGCAAATGTCGAGGCGGCCAAAGCGGGCTTCGACGGCGGCAACGAAGGAGGCAACGGCGACGGAATCCGTAACATCGAGGGCTTGGTGGAAGACATCGCGGCTGGTGGCTTTTTGGATGTGCGCCGCGGTCTCCGCAACAGTGTCCGGCGTACGAGCGCAAATGGCGACGTGTGTGCCTTCGCGGGCAAGTTCTTCGGCCACAGCGCGGCCTAGTCCTTTGCTGGCGGCTGCAACGATGGCGACACGCCCGTTGAGTCCCAGATCCATTCCAGTGCTCTCGTTCAAACCAGCCATCCTCTCGCAGAATGCAGGGGAGCGTCAACGCCGCGGTAAGCCTAAGAATTTTATTTGCGTGACGCGCGGCGCGGCACTAAGATGCAGGCAATTCCATCATGGCTGAGGGTGACCCCTGCCTCGAGGGATCACGGGAGGCATCATATGCGACACATTAAATGGTTGCCGTTGACCGCTGTTTTGCTGGGCGCTGGGAACATCGCCACAGCGCAGCAGATTGGAAAATATGTTCCGGTCCACGCCGGATCGGACGTGGATCATGCGCTCAACGAAATAAACGCCGCGGCGGATCCCGCGCAAAAGTTGACACTGATTCAAAAGTTTGCCGACGGAATCGGCAAAGAAGGCGACAATCCCATTCTCGCCGATGGTCTCTTCGTGGACTATTACCTCGCCCAGAAGAACTACGACAAAGTGTTCGAATACGGCGACAAACTCTTTGCGGCGGATCCGGATAATTTTCAAAACGCCATAAACATGGTGCGTGCTTCCGTAGAAAAAGGCGACCTGGACCGGCTCAGTTCGTACGGAGAGAAGGCCGGCGCGATTGTGCAGCGGTACAAAGCCGCGCCCGCGCCCACCGACACGGCCGCGGCAGCGTGGGAGGAGCAGAAAGCGCGCACGCTGGAAGCCAATAAGGACAGCTACACTTACGTCCAGCAGTTGGTGTTCAGCGGAGTGTACCAAGCGAAAGATCCGGCGAAGCGGGCAGCGCTTCTGGTGAAGTTTGCGCAGGCATTCCCGGATTCGACGTATGCGAACCAGGCGCTGGGCGTTGCGGCGACAGCGTATCAGCAGGCACAGAACACAGCGAAAATGCTCGAGGTGGCGAACGGACTCTTGGCCAAAGACCCGAGGGATATCGGGATGCTTTTGTTGCTTTCGGATTATTACGGCGAAAAAGGCGAGCAACTCGATAAAGCTGAGAATTACGCGAAGAAGGCTGCGTCCCTTCTGGATACTGGGCAAAAACCAGAGGGCATGACCGATGAGCAATGGGCGCAGCAAAAAGCGCTGCAGAAGGGCCTGGCGCTGAGCTCGCTGGGGCAGGTCAACATTGAGAAGAAAGACAACGCGCAGGCGGTGGAGAATTTGAAAGCGGCGGCGCCGCTAGTGAAGCCGGATGATGGGAGTTATGCGCGGAACCAGTACCGTTTGGGATTTGCGTTGTTGAATTTGAAGAGGAACGCGGAAGCGAAGGAAGCGTTTAGGCAGGCGGCTTCGGTCAATAGTCCGTACAGGGCGTTGGCGCAAGAGAAGTTGAAGGGCCTGGCGGGGCCGCCGAAGCGGAAGGCCTCGTAGAAAGCTCTGGTGAATCGAGAGGAGCCCGTCGTGCATCTAAGAGTTGCGGTAACATGCAAGATGGAGAGGGGGCGTTTCGATGGCAGAGATTGCGACCTTTGGCGCGGGATGCTTCTGGGGAGTGGAGGCGGCGTTTCAGCGCGTGCCTGGAGTGATTAATACGGCCGTGGGGTACTGCGGCGGGCATACCGAAAACCCGACTTACCAGGACGTATGCACGGATGAGACGGGCCATGCCGAGGTGGTGCAGGTAACGTTTGATCCGGCCAAGATGAGTTACGAACAACTCTTAAACGTGTTCTGGCAGATACACGATCCCACGCAGGTAAACCGCCAAGGACCGGACTTCGGAACGCAGTACCGCACCGCGATTTTCTTTCATTCGCCGGAACAGGAAGCTATCGCCAAGAAATCGCGCGCGGCATTAGAAGCTAGCGGCAAACTCCGGCGGACCATTGCGACGGAAATTACGCCCGCTGGGACCTTCTACCGTGCGGAAGAGTATCACCAGAAGTATCTGCAGAAACGCGGAGCCGCATCCTGCCATTTCTGAACTAGGCCTTGAGCGAAACCCACCACCGTACCCGATAGGCTGACTTCTACTTTTTCGGTTGCCGCGCATGGGGAAGAACCGGCAACGCCATAGATTCTAGATCAGAGTCGGAACGGCCATGCAACGACGAGAGCTTCTGAAGGATCTGTCGATTCTTGCTGGCGGCGCTCTGTGGGCAAATTCTGCCTGGGCGGCGTTTATAACGGATGAAAAACCGTCAAGCCCCGTATCGTTTGCCTCACCCATTCGAGGTCTGGTCAGGAAGAATGGGAAATTACTGCAACCGGTGCAGCTTACCATCCGGCACGACGGGACCGACACAACCGCCATCACAAAACTGAATGGCCGGGAGATCGACAGAAGGGTCATTCCTTCGGGCAGTCATGTATTTAGAGTTTTGACTCCGGCAGTCAGTGCGCCGCAGCAGGTAGAAGTAGAATGCGAGGTCGATGGCAAGACGACCTTGGGATCCGTAGAATTGCGGCCGGTAAGGAGGGTACAAGTGTACATCCTGCGCCACTCCCACCACGATCTCGGCTACACCGATCTGCAGGCAACTGTCGAAGACCAGCAGATACGGAACATCAGCATCGGAATGGACGTGGCGCGCCGCACGGCAGGCTATCCTGAAGGAGCACGATTTGTTTGGAATCTCGAAGTGCTGTGGGGCGCCGATTTGTTTTTGCGCCGCAAATCGCAGGAGGAAAAGGCTGCTCTGATTGAAGCGGTCAGGAACGGCTGGGTCAGCCTCAACGGCATGTATGCGAATGAACTGACTGGCTTGTGCCGGCCCGAAGAGCTTCTACAGCTGTTTCGCTTCTCACGGGAACTTGGCAGGGAATGCGGCGTCTCGGTCGATTCCGCGATGTTGAGCGATGTCCCGGGCTTTACCTGGGGCATGGCTACTGCGATGTCTCAAGCGGGAATTCGCTATTTTTCCGCTGCGCCGAGCTTGTTTGACCGCATTGGCACAATCATGGCCGAGTGGCAGGAAAAGCCATTTTGGTGGGTCTCGCCTTCGGGGAACGAAAAGGTTCTGGTGTGGGTACCGTGGACCGGCTATGCCATGTCTCATGTGATGAAGGTCGGTCCGGAATGGGTTGGAACCTATCAGGACCGCCTGGACGCCGTGAATTTTGCGTACGACATCTCTTATATCCGCTGGTCAGGCCACGCGACAACGCCGAACCCGACCCTGAGATTTGCGAGTTCGTGAAAGCATGGAATGAGGAATACGAATGGCCGAGGTTTTTCATTTCCTCCGCGAGCGATGCTTTCTCGGCGCTGGAGAAGCGCTACGGAAAAGACCTGCCACAATTCAAGGGAGACCTCACTCCCTATTGGGAAGATGGAGCGGGCTCTTCGGCTCTCGAAACGGGCATGAACCGCGGAGCCGCTGATTGTCTGGCACAGGCGGAGGCCTTGGCGGCCATGCTCTCGCCGGGCTCCTACCGGCCAGCCGCCTTTCGCGAGGCGTGGAGAAACGTCCTTCTTTATTCCGAGCACACTTGGGGGGCCTGGTGCAGCGTCTCCGATTCCGAGAACATTTTTACAAAAAAACAGTGGGACGTGAAACGCTCCTTTGTAGTCAATGCGCAGAAGCAATCCGAGTCCCTTCTTGCCAATATCTTGAGAGCGCATGGCAGCGGTGGGGATAATGCGGGCATAGACGTACGCAACTCCACGTCTTGGCGCCGAACGGAGCTGATTGTTCTCCCGGAGGGATTATCAGCCGCGGGGGACCACGTGAACAATGTCCGTGGTGTTGCGGTTCCCTCCCAGCGCTTCTCAACGGGCGAACTGGGTTTTCTGGCAGAGCAGGTGCCGACCTTGGGGAGCGCGCGATTCCATATCTCCGCGGCAAAACCTGAATACCCGGTAGCTAGGAGACAGCAGTGCCCTCACGGAATCTCGTAACTCCTTCGCGCCGTGGAGGAGAGCAGCATCCCCTGGAGGTCTTCCCCACTTCGCATGTCCCCGACTGGGCTTCGCCGACGATGCGCATACCTGTGGTGTCGATTTTCGTTCCAGATTTCTGTTGCTCCGCGTTGCGGGTCCTGGGTGACTGAAGCATCCCGATGCTTGTCGAGCAGGCCAAATGATGGAAAAGCCGTCGGACGCACGATGCAACTCGCTAAAACCTCAGGTACCTGCTCTGCGCGACTGAACCCGGGTTAAACTTACGGATGCACCAAGAGGGAGGGGGCGGCGCGGGCAAATCCGCACGGGTAAACCGAGGATACGCTCGAGATCGTTTATCACAGCCTGGGCACGTTCGACCAGCCCAGCCGTACGGGACGCCCAATCGGGCTCGAACACCTGGACCCGGCGAACTGCACATTTGACCAACTTGACCGCCTCGTATAGACGAGCGCGGGTCAAGCGCTCTTTGGGCGCGCCAGGGGCGTACCCCGCAAGGAAACTTTCGCGCGCCTTTTCTAACCCAGCCTGCGGCCAGGCGGCGTGCCGGAACTGCAAATCAGCCAGGAAATATCCCACATCAAGTGCCGGGTCGGCCGGGCGAGAGCTGTCGAAATCCATCACTGTGAGCCCGTCAGAAGCAACCCAGATGTGTTCGGTTTTGAGGTCCCGGTGTGTGAATGTCGCGGGCTCCTGGGGGAGCCGCTCGTGCAATTCACGCGCACGGTCGAGTACGGCCGCAATCGCCGACTCCACCTCCGGAAGTAGCACGGGGATATGATGGCTTTTCTGCACAATCCACCGAATCTCGGCCGCAAAATCATGACGTTCGGGCCGGCCGGCGAGTGCCACAGGCAAGTGATGCAAAGCGCGGACCGCCACCCCGGCCTGATGCAGGCACCTTGCGGCAACACCATTGAGTCGCCGTGTGTAGTCGGACAGCGGCACGCCACAAAGTTGCGGGTAAAGGACAACCGCATCCTGAGCCACGTAGCCCAGCGGCCGTAGGGAATTCACGCCCTGGCCGCATTCTGCCAGCCAGTCTGCTGTCCCCTGCGCCACCCGGAAGGCGCGCGCCTCTTCTTTGCAAATGTAAAGTTTGGCGAATACCGCTGCCCCGGTCACCGGATCTCTCGGATCGTAGCGCAGCACGTGCTTTTTACCGGGTCGATATTTTATGGATGTGACCGTATAATCGCTGATACGACGCTGATGCCATGCTGCATTACCCGCCGCGTAGGTCTCCTCGAGCATAGCGCGCACGTAAAGCGGATCCGACACACGAACAAGCTGGGTGAATCGCGGATCCAGTGGCGAGACCCGTATATGCATGT
>Ga0209686_1000016_pt1 | contig 83263 bp, 76 predicted proteins | sample GraSoiAngelo_126_FD_185883 | JGI IMG/M metagenome (GOLD analysis project Ga0209686, IMG submission 185883) | Grasslands soil microbial communities from the Angelo Coastal Reserve, California, USA - 14_0927_09_20cm (SPAdes) (version 2) | ecosystem: Environmental > Terrestrial > Soil > Grasslands ...
TCCACGCGCGAACCCTCCGGGTACTGATTGCGGCTCCGAAAGCTGATTCCCCCCTTTGACAGATCTTCGCATACCACCACTTCCTCGGCGAAGCCGCGACGCCGGATGCATGCCAGCACGCGGGCCTTTACGCGTGTGCGGTTGCGCCGGGGAACGATGCGCTCTTCCGAGCCTGCGTGTGTCCCATCGCCTTCCACGCCTACACCCTGCGAGATCGTTTCAATCCAAATAGAAGGCGAGTCGCAGTGGCGGCAATGGCGCGCGATGCATTTGCGCACTTCAAAGGATTTCAATTGCATCTCGTTGAGGTACACGACCTCGCGCCGCTGGCAGAAGCTGCATTCCATGAGCAAACGCGCCAGCGCTTCTTCTGCTTTGTGCAGGGAGGGGAAGTCGATGTCCCAAAAGTTACAGCGCGGCTCGAGAATATGGATGGCGTAGAGAAAGCCGTTGGCGTCCTGATCGATTTCAGCGACCACGCGCGCGCGCGTATTTCTCCACTGTTCTCCCTCGATGTGCCGCCGCAAATGCAATTCCTGTCCGGCCTCCAACTTTTCCGTGAAGCGCAGCACGCCCCCATTGCGGCTGACCAACAGGGTCTCCACCGTTTGCGTGAACGTGGCACCTTGCGCTGTGGCCCACGCCGCCTCGACAGGCATGCGCAGGCTGACACGGTCGCTTTGCCGGAGCCCATCGGATAGTGTGCTCATGTCGCGATACAAGACAGTCCCGGCTTTTAGGCTAACATGCGCGAAAACCCCGCCTAGTGCGGTGATGCGCCGGTTTGTCGTTCCATGTAATAACCCTCCAGAGTCATTTGGGCATGCCATCATTGGGGTATTGCCTCTTTCGCATGGGCGCCGGAGGGAAAGCAGCAATGCAAGCGGGATTTCATCCATACTAAAAAAGATTCGGCGAGCTCTTAATGCTGGCCGCGCGCATCTTGAAAACGCGTGAATATGTGAGCAACGTAATTTTCATGGACGACCGCACATCGAGCGACGAATCCCGGGGGCTCGCTCTCCGGAATCGCCGCTTTTGCATCCGCTATCCGTTTGCCGCGGATGCGGTCGTTTTGGATCTGGAGACGGGATCGAAGACGGACGGTGTGACCTCCGACCTGTCCATGGGCGGAATTTTTGTTTGCACCAGCAAACCGCTGCCGTCCAATACCCGCGTGCGCATCACTTTGACCAGGAAAGACCAGAAGCTCGAGGCCCTAGGCATGGTGCGCATCGTCAAGCCCCGGATTGGCATGGGCGTTGAATTTCTCGATCTCGAGCAGCCACACTATGGCGTGCTGCGCCGCTGGGTCGAACAGCTCGGCAAGGCGCGCTGAAAATCCCGAACTAACTGCAGGTGTCATTCTGAGTCCATCCGACCTGTCCTGAGCAAAGCAAAGCAGGGACAAAGAATCCCATTGGGCACTTCAAGCACTGCCTGTAAGTTGAGATCCCTCCTGCCGCAGGCTTCGGCCGCAGCCTGGCGATGACCACGAAAAAGAGATTGTCGTTTGGTCACTGCTTTGTGTCTAGCGGGTGCTTGCTCTTCTCACAGAACTCATTCTGGATTTTGAGGCTGGCGTCATCGGCTTTGACAGCGCGGATGGCTTCAACAATGGTGGAGACCCATCCCTGGACGTTCCACTCGCCCAATTCTTTCCTGGCTACGGAACCATCGCCTGAATAGTGATCCGGGAAACGCGCGTACCACCAAATGCCGGTATACAAGGATTCGGGAAGGTTTTGACGCTTCTGGTCCGCGCCGGATTCACGCTTGGCCCGGTCAATGTGCGTCAGTTCCGGATGCGCGTAAAGAGTATTCGAGCTTTCGTTTTCACCCGCATGATAATCGAGGCCCGTGGATTTTTTCGCTGGGCCGCCCGGCCTGCTGCGTTCACCATCGAGCACATAAACGACATAGTCTCCGGGGCTGGCCATCTGCGCTTGTGCGAAGTAGGGAAGCAAGTGCTCGTTGCCGCCGTGGCCATTCACGATGACGACTTTCTTGCAGCCGTTGCGCGCCATTTCATCGGTGGTTTCCTGGAGCAGTTTCAACTGCAGTTCCATGCTGTAGGCGACGGTGCCGGGTTCGTGCTTGGCTTCAAAAATCTGCCCGAAATAATATTCCGGAAAAACCACGGCGAACTCCTGCTCCGCCGCGTGCAACGCCGCGTAGCGGACATTCAGCAGATCGGTTCCCAGCGGCAGGTGCAGCCCATGTTTTTCCAAGATGCCGAATGGGAGCAGGCACGTCCCTTTCGATTGCTGAATCGCCGCCCGAAAATCCTCTGCGGTCAGCTCTTCCCATTTCACCGAAAGCTTCGACTGGCTGCGGGCGGGAATTATTCCGACCAGAAGGAGGAAAGCTATCCCAACCATTCTTTTCATAAACCCTCCAGGGCAACTTCGCGCGCTATTTTAGTGCCAATGCTTTCCGCTGTTCTCCTTAAATCGATTCAAAGGCGAGCCTTGGAGGGAACGAGCGAGGCGGAAGATTCCGAATCCATTTCTTCCAGGCGGCGCTTCCTGGGTTCTACGCCAAATAACAGCACGGCGACGATTTGCACAACGAGCAGACCGATGATCATCCCGAGCACTCCGCCGATCCCATAAGAGCGCAACAGCGCCACTACAAGAAATGGTGTGACCATGGTGGCGGCGCGCCCCGCCGTATTGCAGATTCCTGCCGCACGCATGCGCACATCCGTGGGAAAAAGCTCAGGCACGTAAATCGCAAAAAGCAGCGTGACCTGAATATAAATGCAAACGACCAACAGAAAACCTGTGGTCAAAAGAAGAATGGGATTGGCGATAAAGGGATAAATGCCGCCGGCAAGAATAGTCATTACCGAGGCGCCGAGGATCACGGGCTTACGGCCCAACGAATCCGCCGTGAGCGTGCCAATCGCCGAGCCCACCGGTGCGCCCGCCGACATGATGAAGGAATACAGAAAAGAACTCGCGATGCTGCGTCCTTCGGTAACGAAAAAGCTCGGCAGCCAAATCACGAAGCCGTAGATCAGCGTATTGGCCACGATCAGCGTGACCATGCCTACAACCAAGCGCGGGAACAGCACCGGATTCAGCAAGGCCGCGATGGTCCTCGTGGGCGGTCCCGGCTTGGACAAAGCCGGCGGAGGAAGAGCTCCGCGCTCACGAGCGACCTCTTCCTCGATGGACTTCATAATGGCTTCCGCCTCTTCCGTCCGGCCAATGGATTCCAGCCAGCGCGGCGATTCGGGGAGGGCTTTGCGCAGGTACCACACCACGAGTCCGCCTAGCCCAGCGAGCACGAACATGGCGCGCCAGCTCGAGCGGGGAATAATCAGCGTGCTGGCCAGGGCGCTGAAGGGCAAGCTCGTCACCACGAAAACGGAAAGCGCCCCCACCCATTTTCCTCGCGCTTGGGGAGGAACGAATTCCGTCATCGCCGCGTAACCAACCACGAGTTCGGCGCCGAGTCCCAAACCCATAACGCCGCGAAGAAGAATCAGCGCCAACATCGACGGCGAAAAAGCGGCGGCAACGGAGGCTAAGCCAAAAATGATGAGGTTCGCCTGGTAGGTAAAGCGGCGTCCATAGCGATCGCCAAGAAAACCGGTGATGAACGATCCCAGCATCATTCCTACAAAAGTCAGCGAAACAAACTGGGCGTTTTGCGCGAGGGTGGAGAAACCTGTTTTGAGGGTCGCCCCAAGAACGGTGGCGGCCACGTACACATCGAAGCCGTCGAAAAACATGCCGACGCCGATGAGCATCAGGATACGCCGGTGAAACGACGACAGAGGCAGACGATCAAGGCGTGCGCCGGCGTTTACTGTCAAGAGCAGCTCATTTCTGCTTGTGGAGCATGGCTAGGCTGCCTTGAGTCAGTGCTTCGATGGCGCGCTCGCAATTCTGGTCGAAGGAATGCTGCTGCGCCGCGAGAAAAAACTCCTTGCACCGGCGCGCCGCCGCTGCATCGAGACGCAAAATGCGTGCCACCAGCGCATTTGCTTCGCCAACCAACTCTTGAGGCGCGCAGATTTGAGAGATGAGCCCGACCTGGAGCGCGCGGATCGGACGGATGGGCTCGCCGAAAAGAACCAGCGGAAATGCGGCCTTCGCCGAGGTACGCCATGATCGCGGCGGGAGCAAGCCCGAAGCGCATCTCGGGGAACGCGAGCGAAGCATTTTCCGCAACCAGCACGAAGTCGCACACAATCGCCAGCCCGAAACCGAATCCAAACGCGTCGCCTTGCACTTCGGCAACACTGATGAGCGGCGAAGTGCGCAGCGCGTGTTTGAATTCGACCAGCCGCGCCGCTTCTTTGCGGAGGGACTCGGCATCGTGCCCGGCTCGTTCGCGCCCGGTGCAGAAGACTTTGCCGCGTGCGCGTATGCGCAGGACGCGAGCTACGGGATTCGTGGCTTCCGACCGCAACTCCTCCAGCATGGCGTCAAACATTGCGCCCGTAACTTCGTTACTGTGATTGCCGTTGTCCAGCGTAAACATGAGGACGTCAGGGATTCGCTGGATGACTATGCCCATCTCCGCTGATGGGCCGGAAGGCACGGAGGCGCTCTGCGAGGGCATGCCAGGCAAGTTATACAAGGACTGCAGGGGTGTCAATCGGACTTGCGGCCCGCTGCACTCATCCCATCGCGCGGTCTAGCATTTGCTTTTCTTTGTCAGTCAGCACTCGCGTTGCGCCCTTCGCAAGATCTCCAAGTGTAAGCGGCCCAATGGCGATGCGGACCAAACGCAACACCTCAATCTTCAAATGTTCGAGCAGGCGGCGAATGTGACGATTCTTCCCTTCATCCAGCACGATTTCGAGCCACGAATTGCGTTCTCCTTGCCGAAGGAGCCGCGCCTCTTTCACGCGCAGAAAATAGCCGTCGTCGGTGCGGGCGCCCTCGCGCAACGCGTTGAGCAGCCCACGGTCAGCGATCGCCGCAATCTGCACGTGATACGTTTTGTCGAGATGCGTTTCCGGCGCGGTGATACGCGCAGCCCACTCGGAGTCATTGGTAAGCAACAGCAATCCTTCGCTGGCTTTGTCGAGCCGCCCGATGGGCGCAAGCCACGGCAGACCTTTCGGTAGAAACACGTAAACCGTCTCGCGCCCTTTTTCGTCCGAGGCTGTCGTTACCACGCCGCGCGGCTTGTTGAGTACAAGATAGATTTTCGCGCTGGCATCAATCGCACCGCCGTCTACTTGGACGCGATCTTTGCCCAGATGCACCGGCGTTTCCGGGTCGCGCCTTACCTCGCCATTCAACTTCACACGCCCGGCGCGGATCAGGGCCGCGGCTTGCGCCCGCGAGCAGTAGCCGAGCTTCGCGAGTACGCGCGCCAGTCCGACCTTTCGCGTTCCACTACTGCCGCGAGGGTGTTTTGCAAGGCGCGGGTTCACGGACGGATTCTAACGCGACGCTTCGGATAACTGCCGGACTACTTGGTGGAAGGTGCGGATGCCGGTTCTGGCGCGCTCGGCATGGAAGGCGGCGTTGCAGCGGGTGAAGGCGTTAAAGATTGTGCGGTGGCGGCATCGTGCTTCACCGCTCCATACTTTGCCGCAAGCCAGTCGCGAACCTCCGCAGGCTTGTAGTGAAAGGGCCCCATTCCTCCGCGATACGCGATGTGCCCCGTCTCATCGATGATGTACAGCCTCTCGGGCCAGGCCGCGTAGGTACTGTCGGCCGCGTTGCTCATGTCATCGATGCCGAAGGGCAAAGGAAATTTATAGCGCGAGGTGAAATCCTTGGCGATGGCCACGCGCTGCTCCAGCGTTTTCGGCTGCGCATAGCAAACATCGTCCTTCACGTTGGACTTCATCTGCCATTCGTCGGTAGGATGCGCTTCGCGCACGTACACGGTGAGAAAATCCACGTGCTTCTTATAGTCGTTGTATATCTGCACGATGTCGCCTACCTGGCGGCGGAAGGGCGGTCAAGTGAAGCTGCCGAACACCAGCACCAGCGGCCGCGCGCCGATGCGTTCGCGAATGTGAAAATGACTGGTACCGTCGAGCGAAAGCAATCGTGCGTCCGGCGCATCACTCCCGACTCTCAGCGTGCCGCGATGCATGTGCGGCAGGGCATAGCGCACCATGCCATAAGCGTCTTTCGGGCTGCCCGCGATGTAGCACAGCATGCCGAACGCTGCGAGCAGCAGCACGGCGAGAATCCCGGCAATCCATTTCAGCAAGCGCTTCATGCGACCAGCACCCTCAAACCGCAGGTGGAAGCAAACTAGCACCGCGCCGCAGGCTCCAAAATAGTGTTTTTATACTACTCGGTCTTGCCGCGCAGCGCGCTGCGGTTTTCTTTATACCGCGCAAGCGCTTTCTCGATCACATTCACCGCGGCATACGCCGGGCGAATGTCTTCCACTTGCACTTGCTTGCCTTCCAGTTGCTTGTAATCTTGGAAAAAACGCTTCAGCACCAACAAGCGGTGCGGCGGAAGCTCTTTGGCTTCAACATAGCCGCTGAATTCCGGGTCGTTTGTCGCCACCGCGATGATTTTGTCATCGCTCGCACCGGAATCGATCATGGTCATCAAGCCAATGGCACGCGCCTGAATGAGAGAGAGAGGCTGCACCGGCTCCTGGCACAAGACCAGCACGTCAAGCGGGTCGTTGTCTTCGGCATAAGTTTGCGGAATGAAACCGTAGTTTGCGGGATAAAACACCGCCGAGTGAATGATGCGGTCGACTTTCAACAGGCCGGTGAGCTTGTCGAGCTCGTACTTCACATTTGAGCCCAGCGGGATTTCAATCACGGCTTGGAAGTCCCGCGGCAGCTCATTTCCAGGAGAAACATCATGCCAGGCATGCAACATGGCGGATTTTTCCTCGTTAGCTTGCGGCGTTTGCTGTTTTTGCTTCCTCTTCCTTATAGAGCCACGCACCAATCAACAGCGCTACCGCCAAGGGGATGAAGCCGACCCGATTGAGGAGCGCCAAGCGGGAGAGCGACAGGAGTCTAAGACCAGCGCGAAGGACGTCAGCGCCACGAAAGACGCGCCGGCAGCCCTGCCTCCGAGAAGGACTCGGCCAAGATCGATCCCCGCCATGGTGCCTCCTCCGACGTTTGGCTGTGGATCCTAAGAACGGAAACGAACCAGAAAGTGTCTACGCGCGCGCCCTGTCAATCATCTCTTCCCAGACGCCCTTGGACTTGAGAATCAGCTCGACTAATTCGCGTGCGGCACCTTTGCCGCCGGGCGCTTTCGTTCGGTAATCCGCGGCGCGCCTTACTTCCGGAGTTGCGTTCGCTACGGCTACCGCTAGCCCGACGCGGCGCATGATGGTCAAGTCCGGCAAATCGTCTCCGAGATAAGCGACCTCCGATTCCTTCACGCCGGTCCTGCGCAAGACATCTTCGTAGGCCGCGATTTTGTGTCCTTGCTTCTCGTACACAAATTCAACGTCCAGTTCTTTGCACCGGCGTCGCAGCGCCGCGCTGGCCCTTCCTGTAATGACGCCAGTGCGCAAGCCTGCTGTCACGGCCAGCGTGAGCCCCTGACCGTCGTGCGCGTCGAACGTTTTGATTTCAAGGGCGTGGTTGTCCGGTGTCGAGGCCAGCGTCACGCTGCCATCAGTCAGCGTTCCGTCCACATCCATAAGCAACACCAAAATCTGTTTGGCCTTGCTGGCCACTCTCGGTGGAAGTTTTGCCAAGATCCTCTGCCTTTCTGCTCTGCGCTTCCTGTGTGCCCTCTTCGTCAAATCGTTACATCAGCTCCAGCGTCCACAGATCGTGCAAGTGCACCACGCCGAGCACGCGCCGCGCCTCATCCACGACCACCACCGAAGTAATCTTTCTCTTTTCCATGAGATTCAGCGCCTCGCTCGCCAGCACATGCGGCCCAATCGTTTGCGGTGTTTTGGTCATGCCATCCGCCGCCCGCATTTCGAGAACGGCGCCGCGATGTTTCTCCATCAAGCGCCGCAAGTCGCCATCGGTCAGAATCCCCGCGAGGCGCCCGTCCGCCTCGAGCACCGTGGTCATGCCCAGGCCCTTGGCGCTCATCTCATGAAAAACGTCCGGCATCGGCGTATTTGGCGCGACCCGCGGCAGCGCCGGACCGCAATGCATCAGATGTTCAACGCGCAATAATTTCTTACCGAGGCGCCCAGCTGGATGCAATGCGGCAAAATCATCGTGTCGGAAATTGCGCCGCTCCAGAAGCGAAACCGCCAGCGCATCTCCGACGGCCATAGCGACGGTGGTGCTCGCCGTGGGCGCCAGATTCAGCGAACACGCTTCTTCCTTCACGCTGACATCCAGCACCACGTCGCTTGCCTGCGCGAGCGTGGATTGTGGGCAGCCGGTCAGCGTGACCAGCGGCATCTCCAGCCGCTTCAGGGCTTCCAGCAATTGGATAATCTCTTGCGTCTCTCCGCCGTAGGAAACCGCGAGCATCGCATCGCCGCGCGCCAGCATGCCGAGGTCGCCATGCAGTGCTTCGGCGGGATGCAAGAAAATCGACGGCGTGCCGGTGCTGGAAAGCGTCGCGGAAATTTTTCGTCCGATCAGGCCGGACTTGCCCATGCCGCTCACTACCACGCGCCCTTTGCAGGCGAACAAAATCTCCACTGCTTTTTCGAAGGTGGCATTCAGGCGCGCCATCACGTCCTGAATCGCCTGCGCCTCAATTTTCAGCACGCGGCGGGCAGTTTCCAGACTCATGACGACGTGCTCCAGCGGCGCACGACCGTGTTGAGTCCCTTCAGTTTCAGGAGCAGCGGTTGAAGCTGCGAAAGCGGCAACGCATTTGGCCCGTCGGAACGCGCGGCGGCGGGATTGTCGTGCGTCTCGAGGAAAATTCCATCCACGCCGGCAGCGACGGCAGCGCGCGCGAGCGCCTCGATAAACTGCGGCTGCCCCCCACTCGAGCGGCCTTGCCCTCCCGGGAGCTGCACGGAATGGGTTACGTCAAAGACGACCGGGTAGCCGGTCCTCTGCAGCACGGGAAACGAGCGGATGTCCACGACCAAATTCTGGTACCCAAAGGAAGTGCCGCGCTCGGTCAAAATGATTTTCTTGTTCCCCGTGCTCTCCACTTTTTCCGCAACGTTGTCCATGTCCCACGGCGAGAGGAACTGGCCTTTTTTAATGTTGATGATCCGGCCGGTCTTGCCCGCGGCGATTAGCAAATCGGTCTGTCGCGCAAGAAATGCGGGGACTTGCAGAATGTCACAGACTTCCGCAACAGGCTCCGCTTGCGAAACGTCATGAATATCGGTCAGAACCGGCACTTTCAATTCCTTCTTGATGGATTCAAGAATGCGTAGCCCTTCCTTCATCCCCGGCCCGCGAAACGCTTTCAGCGAAGAGCGGTTCGCCTTGTCGTAGGAAGCCTTGAAAATATATGGCACACCCGCGTCCGCAGCGATGGCGGCCACTTTTTCCGCCATCATCCGCGCGTGTATTTCGCTTTCAATCACGCATGGCCCGGCGATCAGAAACAGTGGATTGCCGCCACCGAGGCGCAACTTACCGAGTTCAATTTCGCGTAGGGTTCCCATGGGAGTTTAATGAACATAGCATACGGCGCGAAATGTTTGGTCTAGTTCGTGACGCAAAGTTGCATGCTCTGTATCTGTAGAGGGCTATCCGCAGAGAGGGACCCGGGCCATCAGGATCTCCTTGATTCGCAGAGGATCTATACCATGGTGATATTCCTGCGAAAGTGGGTGGTCGGTCGGCTCTAGCTCGAACGTTGGCCCTAGGCCAGGTTTGCCGGGATGCGCACACATTTTCAGGTTGAGAGTGTCAGGATACTCTTTTCTTTAATTCGATGGCTCAGCTAAGAAAACATTGCCGACAGCTCCGCGCGCTTCGGATCATCCTCCGCTTTAAGGAGCTTGTAAAAACTTTCGCGACTCAGTTAGCCCCCGCGCCCCAGCAGAAGACTTCTGCCGTTCCTAGAATTGGTAGTTCAATGAGACCACGAACAAAGAAATCTTTATCTTCGATCGCACAATAATCTTCGTTTAGGAACGTGGTTCGATAATTCATGCCTAAGCCCGCTAATGGTTGGCTTTGCGGGATGCCTCATATTCGTTCTCCATGGGTCGAGCAATCGATTACTTCGGCCATCGGCAACGATCCTCATAGTGCAGGGGACTACTGTCAAGGTTGAGAGGTTCAGGCGGTGGCGCTAGGCGCGGCCCGCATGGCTGGCGCCGGCTCGTGTTCGGTAACGCTCGCAGCAGTCACACGAGAACGCTGCCTCTTGTGTTCCAGCGCAGCGCCGATGAACGCCGCAAATAACGGATGCGGCTCGAGCGGTTTGGATTTGAACTCCGGATGGAACTGGCAGCCGAGGAACCACGGATGCTCGGGGGCCTCGACGATTTCCACGTAGTTTTCGTCCGGCGTGCGCCCCGTGATTTTCAAACCCGCAGCCACCAGTGTTTTCTCGAAGTCGCGGTTGAATTCATAGCGGTGCCGGTGACGCTCGCGGATCTCGAGTTTGCCGTAAGCCTTGTGCGCAAACGAGCCCGGCTCGAGCTTGCACGCCCACGCGCCCAGCCGCATCGTTCCGCCCATTTCGTCGACGCCCAGCAATTCGCGCAGTTTGTAAATCACGCGATACGGCGTTTGCGGATCGAATTCCGTGCTGTCGGCATGCGTTAGCTTGGCAACGTCGCGAGCGTATTCAATCGTCGCGCACTGCATCCCCAGGCAAATCCCGAAGAACGGCACTTTGTGCTCTCGCGCATATTGAATCGTGTAAACCATCCCTTGAATGCCGCGCTTGCCGAATCCGCCCGGCACGAGAATGCCGTCGAAGCCGTGCAAGCGGCGCGCTGCCGTTTCCGGGGAATCAATGTCTTCCGCTTCTACCCACTCAAGCGCCGTTTTGTGATTGTGCGCCAACCCGCCGTGGAGCAGCGCTTCGCGCAAGCTCTTGTACGCGTCTTCCAACTGCACGTACTTTCCAACCACGGCAACCCGCACTTCGCCCGCGGGATGATGCATGCGATACACGAGATCAATCCACGGCTTCATGTCCGAAGACCGCGACTCCAGCTTCAGCAGCCGCAGAATCTGTGCGTCCAAGCCTTCTTTGCTGAGCTCCGCGGGTACGGCATAGATCGTGTCCACGTCTTCCACGGAAATCACGCAGGATTCCGCGACGTTGCAGAACAATGCGATTTTCTTTTTCAGTTCTGTCGGAATGTGGCGATCGCTGCGGCAAAGCAAAATGTCCGGCTGAATCCCGATGCCCAGCATTTCTTTTACGCTATGTTGCGTGGGCTTGGTTTTCAATTCGCCCGCCGCGGGGATGAACGGCACCAGCGTGACGTGCACGAAGAGCGTGTTTTCCGCCCCCAGTTCCAGGCGCAGCTGGCGGATCGCTTCGAGGAAGGGAAGCGACTCGATATCGCCGACCGTTCCGCCAATCTCCACGATGACCACGTCGACGTTTTCCGACACTTTGCGGATGCACGCTTTGATTTCGTCGGTGACGTGCGGAATCACCTGCACGGTTTTGCCGAGGTAATCGCCGCGCCGCTCTTTCGTCAGGATTGTTTCGTAGATGCGGCCGGTCGTCCAGTTATTGTCGCGGGAAAGCTTCGCATGCGTGAAGCGCTCGTAGTGCCCTAAATCGAGATCAGTCTCCGCGCCGTCTTCGGTCACGAACACTTCGCCATGCTGAAACGGGCTCATGGTGCCGGGATCCACGTTCAGATACGGATCGCATTTTTGAAGGGTGACTTGGAAACCGCGACCTTCGAGGAGACAGCCAATCGAGGAGGCTGCTACGCCTTTTCCCAGTGAGGAAACAACACCGCCGGTAACAAAGATATATTTTGGCGCCATCCGTGTAGCCCGGGTCTGGAATCGGGCTTGTCTGCCCTCCACAGGATTGACGTACATGCAATTATCTTCGGAACCCCCGCGTCTGTCAAATCCTACGGTTTTGCTCGATGGTGTCTGGCTCAGGGCCGATAGGTTGGCGCGCTGGCGCGTTGCGCAATGATCTTGCGGGCCTTTTCATACAACGCGCGCGCTTGCGGAACCGCGTCAACAGCCGCCAGAAGCTGCGGGTCGGCCTCGAGCTGCACTTTGAAGCTTTCCTGCTGGCCAAAAACGGACAAAAAAACTTCTTGCTTAATCTTGCGTTTCACCCAATCCAGATTATCGGCGAGTTCCGCCTCGGTGTAGTGCACGTTTTTGCTCGCGAGGAATTTGCGGAAGTCCGCCAGCACGGCTTGGTCCGCAAAAAACTCCCTGGTGATCGTGGGACGAGTTCCCAGATAGTGCCGCGTGAAGCCGCCCACGCTGGCGACCGCAAAAAACACGTCCGCGCGCAGCAGCGCCTTTTGAAAGGGATTGAACTCCGGCTCGTGCACAGTAATGTCCGGCGCGATTCCGCCTCCGCCCGTAACCTGCCTGCCGCTGTCGGTCAGCCGGATTTCGGTCGGATGCTCCGGAACTTTGCGCTCGTAATACTCGTAGAGCGAGATCGATTTGTAATCGCGCTGAATCAACCGGCCGCTTGGCGTGTAATAGCGCGCGATGGTCAGTGCCAGGCCGGTGTTTTCGCTCAGCGGCTCGACGGTCTGCACCAAACCCTTGCCAAACGTGTTCTCGCCAACGATGACCCCGCGATCGTGGTCCTGCACCGCGCCGGCAACAATCTCCGTGGCCGACGCGGAATTGTCATTGACCAGGATGACTAGGGGCATGTTGTTTCCCTGGTTTCCTCGCACCGCGTAGAAACGGCGTTCCGCGGAAGCGCGTCCACGATGCGACACGATCAATTGGTTCTTGTCCAGGAGCATATCGCTGACGGCGATGGCTTCGTTCAGAAGCCCGCCGTGATTGCCGCGCATGTCCAAAATCAAGCCGTCGAGCGAAGCCGCATTGAGCTGCTTCATCGCCTCGCCGAGCTCGCTTTCGGTCTTTTCGTTGAATCCGGAAAGCCAGATGTAGCCGATTCCCGGTTTCACCTCAAACGCCAACTCCACGGCGTGATGCGGAATTTCATCCCGCATTACCGTAAAAACGAGCAGATCGGCATAACCTTCGCGAGACACGGTAATCCTGACCGCCGTGCCTTTGGCGCCCCTCAAAAGGTCCGCGACTTCGGACGAGCTCATCCCTTGCGTGGATTTGTCGTCGATCTTCACGATCACGTCGCCGGGTCGAATCCCTGCCTTAAAGGCGGGAGTGCCCACATACGGAGACATCACCACCGTGCGGTCGCCGCGGGGAATGATCCCCATGCCTACACCGTAATACCTGCCACGCATCTCCTCGCGGTTGGTTGCCCACGCGCGGGCGTCGAAGAAATTGGAGTGCGGATCCAGCATGCGCAGCATCCCGGGGATCGCGCCCTCATAGACAATCTTGTCGACGTCCACTTTCTGCGCGTAATTGCCCTGCACCACGTCGAGCACTTGCGTGAAATTTCGCACGGAACTTTGGGCATCACCGGAGGAGGAACCCTTCGCCCGAACATTGGGGCCGTAAATCCCGCCCAACGCGGCCGACACCAGCAGTACGCTCAGCATCAACACGAGCCCGCGACGCTCTGATTTCATTTCACCCTCGCCTGGCAACCCAAACCGAGTCACGATTCTTTCGGAACGTGGAACCGCACCATTGTACGCTATCTTCCGGTCTGCAATGTATCGGATTAAAGTTGGGGACGACCGCAAATCAATCGGGGCGTCGCGCAGATGCCCCGGTGATCTCTAGAAGTCTTCCCATTCGGCGCCTGTTGTTACGTTCTTACTTCAACTTGCTCAGACCCGGAGTGCGCGTCTTGGCGCAACGCAGGCTCTTCATGTTCGGCTCCTCGTTCCCGCGTGTCTCCCGCGTCTGAGCCAGAACAGCGACGTCGAACTTGGAATAGTACTTCCTCACGTCACCGGCCCCGTACTTGGCGCGGAATTTCTCGACTACAAACGACACCTGTTTGGCGTCAGTGATAGGAACAGCATGGAAATCAGCCGCGATGCCCCGCGCATCAATCCGAATCAACGAGTTCCTGAGCACGTTCTTGTACCACTGCGTGTCTGATCCCGACACCGGCAGAAGGTAAAGCTGGTCTTCCTGCAATACGAACCAGACGGCGTTTGAAATAGCGCGTCCGGACTTTCTGCCGGTCACCGTGATGTTGATTTCGCGATATCGCGAGAGGCGGTCTGTCAGAGTCTCGTTTCTCGCTGGCATGTGTACCTCCTATGCCTAACACGTGCCTAAAATTCCCGTTATCACGACGACTTTTCCTTGGATGTTATTGCTCATCATCCTTGCCCTGCTTGCCATGCCAATCTCTCAGCGGCCCACCATTTTTTGCAGACTTTCCGGGTATCGGGCGCCCTGCACGGCAACCTTGGAAGCCGCATCTTCGATTTGACGGAGGTCATCGGGTGGCAGTTCGACCGCAGCGGCTCCCAGGTTCTCCTCCAGGCGGTGCCGCTTTGTCGTACCGGGAATCGGCACGATCCAAGGCTTCTGGGCGAGCAGCCAGGCAAGCGCGACTTGCGCAGGTGTGGCTTTCTTCTGTCGGGCAAATTTGCCAAGCAGATCCACCAAAGCCTGATTCGCTTTTCGGTTCTCTGGCGTGAAGCGAGGCACGATGTTCCGGAAATCGCCTTTGTCAAACTTCGTATCTTCTTTGATTTGGCCCGTGAGGAAGCCTTTGCCCAGAGGACTGAACGGGACGAATCCTATTCCGAGTTCCTCCAGCGTTGGGATCACCTCTGCTTCAGGCTCTCTCCACCACAGCGAGTATTCGCTCTGGAGTGCAGTGACGGGCTGAACTTTGTGCGCGCGACGTATCGTCTGCACTCCCGCTTCAGACAGTCCGAAATGCTTCACCTTGCCTTCCCGAATCAAGTCTCTCACCGCCCCCGCAACATCTTCGATGGGCACTTCGGTATCGACGCGGTGCTGATAGAAGAGGTCGATGACGTCGGTTCTCAGGCGCTTGAGCGAGGCTTCCGCGACTTCCTTGATGTGCGCCGGCCGGCTGTCCAGCCCGGCCGGTTTGCCGGTGGCGGGATCCAGTTTGAACCCGAACTTGGTGGCGATCGCCACTTTCCCACGGAATGGAGCGAGAGCCTCGCCTACGAGCTCCTCGTTCGTGAACGGGCCATAGACTTCGGCTGTGTCGAAGAATGTAACGCCGCGGGCGACGGCCGTCCGAATCAGGGAGATCATCTCCTGCCGGTCTGCAGCCGGGCCGTAGCCGAAGCTCATTCCCATGCAGCCCAGCCCGATAGCCGAGACCTCCAAATTGTTCTTTCCAAGTCTGCGCTTCTGCATGGCTTCTCCTCCGACGTACCCTTCGCGGCGGTGCACCGCTGGATGCAACCAACCCTTTCGGTCAGCCTCAAGGACAAATTGTAGTTTGCTTGTCCCTCGCTTGCCTGAATTATGGCCCCGATGGCCGGCGAATCGAAAGTTGGAAAGCTCCATCCTTCGACACGGCTTCCGTATTGACCTACATTCATGCGGAACAGATGGACGCAGGTGCCGGTTCGTGTGGCGCTTGCCAAATTCGTTGTGTCCAGCAGAGGAGACGCGTACGATGCGCGCGCTGGAGTTCCCCATGGTGAATTCCGGTTGAGGATTCTCGGGCATAAGCATGATGAAATCCGACGACGGCTTTGAAACCAAGACGTATCGCAAAGTGGATGTCCGCTTACTTCCGTTTCTCTTCCTTTGCTACATTCTGGCCTATCTCGATCGCGTGAACGTTGGCTTTGCGAAGCTGCAGATACTTAAGGATCTGTCCCTAAGCGATGCGGCTTTTGCAAACGGCGCTGGCATTTTCTTTATCGGATATTTCTTTTTCGAAGTTCCCAGCAATGTGCTCTTGAAGAAATTCGGGGCGCGCATGTGGATTGCCAGGATCATGATCACCTGGGGCGTCATATCCGCCTGGGCACGTCTTGAGCCCTGCACCGTTCTGGTCCGATCGTTGGCTATCGGAAACTGACCCACGATCAAGAACTGAATCCCTGCTCTTCGCCAGCGAAACTTTCTTTCTGAGAAGGGGTTGAAATAGCCAGGGAATATTGTGCGAAGCCCTGGCTGCATGTCTGTTCCGTATTGCGGCGGTGGAACTTTTGGGCATTCCTGGCGAAACCTTTGTTCAAGGATTCGCTATCTAATGAATCGAACCTTTCGCTTTCGTTCTTGCAATGGAACTGGTGGATTCCGTGCAATGCAGGGTTCCGAGTGGAACTTTCACAAGTGGGAAGGGGCAATGAAATCGACCATACGACTACAGCTTCTCATTCTCATGCTCGCCAGTTCGCTGACACTCTGTTTTTCCGCAAGCGCCCAGCAAGCCATGCCGTCGGATGCCAAGCTGCTGCGAACCTACAACACCATTCGCGAAATTTCGCTTGTCGGGAATGTCGTGAAGTATGAGACGACTTCTGCGATTCCGCCGATGGGCGCGCATGTCACTCTGCAGACGGCTTCAGGCCGGGTGGACGTGCATCTGGGGAATGCCAAAGTGCTCCAGGCCGGCCATCTGGAATTAAATCCTGGAGACAACGTTCGCATTGTCGGTGAACCCATGGCGCTCGGCGAAGGCACGTACTTTGCGGCTCGCATCGTGCAGAAAGGCGCGGTAGCCGTGGTTGTGCGCAATGCCAGAGGCCTTCCGCTGACGCCTGCTTCCATCTTGACGCCCGTCGAGCGCGAAGCCCTGCGAGGTGTGCGATGAAGCGCCCGATGGAGCGCCCGATGGAGCGCCCGATGGAGCGGATGATGAACCGCCTCTTTACCGCGCTCGTGGCAGCCGCGGCTCTCTGGACCGCCTCTTGCAGCAGCGGCGGTTCCACGATTACCCCGCCGCCTCCCGCCGGCAAATACAGCAACGCCAGCCTCAATGGCACCTATGCTTTTGTCACCAGCGGCGAGGCTATCAGCGGCACAAGCACAATATCCTTGTCTCGCACCGGCAGCTTCATTGCCAACGGGATGGGCAGCATCCAGGGCGGCGTGTATGACGTGGTGAATGGTCAGGGTACGAGCAGTACCGTGCCCATTACCGGTGGCACCTACACCGTCAGCGCCGATGGACGCGGAGCTCTGACTCTAAACATCACCTCGAACGGAGGCCCATCCACCATCAACTTTGCCATTGTTCTCACTTCCACCGGCGACGGCCTCATGATCGACGAAACCAGGAATGGCACCCAAGCCTCCACGGGCAGCGGGAATTTCGTTCTCCAGAGCTCCTCTACCTTCGCAGCGGGCGTTTCGGGGTCCTACATATTTGATTTCACCGGCTTGGACGGAAATGTGACTACGAGCGGGGGCGGGCCTTTCCCCGAGTCCCTCGTGGGCCAATTTACCGCCAGCGGCGGAATGATCATCTCGGGAACGGAAGACGCCAACGACGACTTGGCGCTCAACACTACTGGCAGCATCACCGGAACGTTCACTCCGGACGCCACGAACACCGCCGCAGGCCGAGGCACGGCCGTCATCGAGGGCCAGAGCTATGCCTACTATATTGTGGATTCGACCCGCGTGCGCTTTATCAGTACCAACTCTACGGGCTCTGGCCCCATGCTGAGCGGCGATGCCGTCTCGCGCTCAGGCGTTCCGCCAGCTCCTAGCGGTGGCTTTGCCTTTATTGTCGCTGGGGCTTCGGCCAATGGAGGCATAATTCGCTTGTGCCGCTTCAGTGTCTCCGGCGCCACCGTGAACAACATCCTCATGGATGTGAACAATGCTGGCTCGGAAAACGAATTTGGCTCGAGTAGCCTGTCCAACGCCAGCCTCACCTACGATTCGACAACAGGACGGGGCACGCTGTCTTTCCAGTCCTCGGCAGTGAACGTCTATGAGTTCGTCTTTTACCTCGACTCGCCAAGTAGCGGAGTCATTCAGGAAGTCAGCCCGAACGATACAACTCCTGCATTTGACGTTGCCGACGGCTCGTTGGCGCTTCAATCGGGAAGCCCGTTTACTAGCAGCAATATCACCGGGCCATACGCTATGAACTGGAGTGGCCTGGTCAACGCTTCAGGTCTTGGAACCGATGAAGAGGATCTCCTGTCCCAGGTGACTGTATCGAGTCTGAAACTCAGCGGTACCTCTGACTACTTTCAGTTTACGGGCGTGACGCTAAACACCAACGTTGGTACCGCTGGCTCAATTAATCTTAACCCAACTTCCACGGTTTTCAGGGTCGGATCCTTTGTTTTCTATGACTTAGGATTTTTTTCGTCACTACAGATCAATATGGTCGTCTATATCGTGAATCCCCAATTGGCCTTCTTCGTCAGCGGCAATAACAGCCCCACGCGCGTCGTTGCCGGCATCCTGCGAGCCCAGCAATAGAAGTAAAGCGAAGGCACCCAACTGTCATCCCGACCCTCAGGCTGCGGTTCTTCCGCAGCCTGAGGCGGAGGGATCTGCTTTTTGTTCTGGAAGTCCTACCAGGAAGATCGCGCGGTGCAACCTCCGCCGAGCGGTTTTTTCTCACTCCCCTGCGTGCCAAGCCCGCGCACGTACAGCCGAAAATTTGTCGCGGCCTCCCCTGTGAACTTAACCTCTTTAGGATCAACAACTATGCAAAACCATGGGGGAGGGTCACATCTGCTATCGGTTCCATTTTGGGAATTTCGCGGGAGCGGCCCTCCATCGGATAGAGCCGTTGCCCATTCTTCACTCCTCGTTTTCCAGCAGTCTCTCCACCCGCGCCACATCTTCTGGCGCGTCCACGCTCACCGCGTCATGCTCCACTTCTGCGACACGAATCTTCCAGCCATTCTCGAGCCAGCGCAGCTGTTCGAGTTGCTCGATGCGCTCGAGTTCCCCTTGTGGCAAAGTGGGATATTCGAGCAACGCATCGCGCTGGAAAACGTACAGCCCCAGATGCTTCAAGTGCCGCACCTGAATCTTGCCCGCGGAATCCCGCACCCACGGAATCGGCGCGCGCGAGAAATACAGCGCGTTGCCGTCGAAATCTAGCACCGTCTTCACCACATTTGGATCCATGATGTCCGCGGGCGTCTTAATGGGCGTGGCCACCGTGCCAATCGCCGCTGCTGGTTCTGCGAGCAGGGAAGCGACCGCCGTATCCACCGCCGCAGGATCCAGAAGCGGCTCGTCCCCCTGCACGTTCACAAAGACGTCTCCTTCTTCGTGCGCTGCCACTTCGGTGACACGCTCCGTGCCGGTGCGGTGGTCGCTCCGGGTCATGCGCGCTTTGCCGCCAAATCCCTCCACTAGCTGCGCAATGCGCTCATCGTCGGTGGCCACGACGACGCGATCCACTCGCGTGGCCCGCTTCGCCCGCTCATAGACGCGCTGGATCATCGGTTTCCCCGCAAGGGGCACCAGAGGCTTTCCCGGCAAGCGTGTGGACGCATAGCGCGCCGGAATCACCACCACCACTTTGACCGAACCCATCTCCTCGTCTCTCCGGTTCTGGGGAATAAGCCTCGCCTTCTCAGAGTCTTACTTAGTGAAGCGCGCTGCCGTGTGGCGATGCTACCACATGGAAGGACTTCCGGTAGTTTGTATGCGAGTTTTGCATGGGGAATAATGGATATAATGGAAGGATTACTCTTGTTTTCAGCGTTCCGAGTGGTAGAATCCAATTGAAACCGAACCACGCGGCCGTCCCGGTCCTGCCGAGACGTAGGGGGTGCCGTGAAACGCGATCTGCCGGTGACTGTTCCGCAGTCACGCTCTGAGAAGCGTCGCGTTGTGTTTACAAGCCTTCGGATTGTGCTCGTCGTTTGCTTCCTTTGCTCGCAAGCCCTCTTTCAGGTTGCTGCTGCCCAGTCCCCCCCTGACGATAATAAGCCCAAAGACGACCCCAAGAAGGAAGAGCCGAAGAAGGACGACGCAAAAGAGGAGGACGCCAAGGCCAGAGTCGATGACGTGCGGAAGGATACTGTCGCGAAAGCATTTAAGCCCGGCGGCACGCTGCACATCGATGTCGATATGGCGCTGGTGAACGTGACGGTCACCGATCCGTACAACCGGCTGGTTACCGGGCTCGACCCCGACAATTTCCGCATCTTTGAGGACAACGTCGAGCAGGAAGTCGTTACTTTTTCTGCAGAAGACGTGCCCATCTCCATCGGCGTGATCTTTGATTTCAGCGGCAGCATGTCCAACAAAATAGGCAAATCCCGCGAAGCGGCTTTGCAGTTTTTCAAGACTGCCAACCCCCAGGATGAATTTTTTCTGGTCAGCTTCAATGAGCGCGCCGAGCTGACCAGTTCCTTCACCAACAGCGTCGAAGATTTGCAGAGCCGCCTGATGCTCACCTCTCCCAAGGGCCGCACCGCGCTTCTGGACGCCATCTACCTGGGACTCAGCCAGATGAGGGGTGCACACAACGCCAAACGTGCCTTGCTCATCCTATCGGACGGGGGGGATAATCATAGTCGGTACAACGAAAGCGATATCAAGCGGCTGGTGAAAGAAGCTGATACGCAGCTTTATGCCGTCGGCATCTTTGATCCGCTGGGCTCTCGCAACCGAACACCAGAAGAATTGAAAGGCCCTTCGCTCCTGAGTGAAATTACGGAGATGACTGGAGGCCGCGTGTTCGCCGTGGAGAGACTGGAAGATCTTCCGGATATCGCGACGAAAATCGGTATGGAGCTGCGAAATCAATATGTGCTCGGCTATCGACCAAGCAACAAAGCTCACGACGCGCGGTGGCGGAAGATCAAAATCAAGCTTCGCGCTCCGAGGGGGCTGCCTCCTCTCACCATTTATTCGAAGACAGGGTATTACGCTCCCAGCCATTAATTCGACCCACCCTTTTTCCCGCGCGGCGATTTTCCTGGCAGCGTTGATGCTGGGCATCGCTGTGTTCTCGTCTCCATCGCTGGCGCAGATTCCGGTGTCGAATCCCGTTCCTCCCGCGCCAGGACAGGATGTCAGCGTCGGCAAACAGGGGAGCAGCATCAAGGTCAATGTCAACCTGGTGGTGCTGCACACCACGGTGCTGGATGACCGCCAGCGTTTCGCGGATGGATTGAAAGCGGATAATTTCCGGGTGTTCGAAGACAAGGTCGAGCAAAAGCTTTCCGTCTTCAAGCGCGAGGACGTGCCCGTCAGTATGGGGCTGGTCGTTGATAACAGCGGCAGCATGCGCGATAAGCGTCCCAAGGTCAACGAGGCTGCGATCACTTTGGTGCAAGCCAGCAATCCGCAGGACGAAGCGTTCGTCGTGAATTTCAATGACGATTTTTATCTCGACCTGGACAAGGACTTCACCAGCAGCATTGCGGAGTTGAAAGAAGCACTGGAACGCATCGATTCACGAGGCAGCACCGCGCTGTACGATGCCATCGTCGGCTCCCTGGACCATTTGAAAAAGGCTTCACGGGACAAACACGTCCTGCTGATTGTCACCGACGGCGAGGACAATTCGAGTCACTATTCGCTCGAGAAGACGATTCGCGAAATTCAGAAGACCGACACGGTGATTTACACCATCGGCTTGCTCAGCCAGGAAAGCAAGAAGAGCGCGAAGAAGGCCAAGCGCGCGCTGGAAGATATCGCCAAGGCCTCGGGCGGCGTTGCGTATTTCCCAGAAAACGTCGAGGACGTACACAACATTTGCCAGCAAGTGGCGCACGATATCCGCAATCAGTACACGCTGGCCTACTATCCGACGAATGCGCGGCGCGACGGCACGTTCCGCACCGTTACCGTGGAAGTGATTCCGCCGCGTGGGCGCGGCAAGCTCGTCGCCCGCACGCGCAACGGCTACTACGCCCCGGCGGACGCGACCGCCTCCGGCAACTGACTATCGGGCAAATAGAAAGTGTAAGGATGTTAGCCTGTACCGCCTGGGCGTCCGCCTGCTCGCGGGCTGTGTGAATCTTGCGTTAGCAACCCTCTGTCTCTGCAGTTGAACAAAGCGCTGGGCGAACCGGTCTTTTGGATCAGGCAACGCGAGACGTCGAATGCGATTTCCACTTATGCGTGTCGTTTGCGCTGTGCTCTTGGGTTGTCTCGCAGTTGCGGCGCAAGACTCTTCGCCGAAGCGGGTGGCACAGGCTTTGCCCCCAACGTCCACACCTGTCTCCGCCACGGTTCCGCTCGTTTTCGGGGACAACCGTGCCTTCGTTGAATTATCTTTTCGACGCGCGGACGGCTCGATCCGAAAAGCCCGCGCATGGGTGGATACAGGCGGAGGCTGGCTTGCTGTTACTGAGAGGCTCGCCAAGGATATTGGCGCTGAGCACAAAGGGGCGCCATTCCGAGAGGAGGAAGAAGAGGCAGTAGACATCGCTCCGCCGGCTGTCTATCTTGGCAGTCTCCCGCTAGACCTCTCGTCAGCCCACGTTGTCGCTAAACTTGGCTCAGATCGAATCGATCCAGGCGTCGAAGCCGAAGCGTTTCTGCCTGCGCGCGTGTTGATGCATTACCAGGCCGTCTTCGACTATCCCGCAGGGAGATTCACCCTCGCCCGTCCTGGTGTACTCCGGCCGGAGGGCCGACCTGTATCATCACCGATCCAAAAGGAATCAGGTTTCCCGCGAATTGAGATCGGAATCGATGGCCAGACCTACAGCTTCTTGCTCGATACCGGCGCAGCCTACACGATGATCTCTCGCGATCTGCTTGAACGATTGGCCGCAGAGCACGCGAGTTGGCCACGACTCACCGGAGCGGTTGGCGAGGCAAATATGCTCGGCAACAACGATACAGATGCGCTCATGGTCCGGTTGGATAAAATCCGGTGGGGGCCATTCGAGATCCGATGTGCTGGTGCGGTTTCTCGTCGCCCTGGCGTCTTTGAAAGTTATATGTCCAAGTTGATGACCGACGGAATTGTTGGCGCGGTCGCGGGCAATATTCTCCACACCTTTCGTGTCGAAATTGACTATGCGAACGGAATGACATATCTGAAACAGAGCGCAGAACCTGAGCCGAGCGACCTCGATTCCGTGGGAATTGTTTTTCGCGCGGGGACCGATGGGACCTACGATGTTGCAAGCATCGCTGGCAAAAACGACGGCATCCCCCAATGTGCAGTTAACGCCGGAGACCGTATCCTCCAAGTCGACGGACTGCAAGTGACGGGTGCGACGCGAGCTGCGTTGATCCATGCTTTAGGTGGAAAGCCGGGTGATAAACGCAGGTTAGTTGTCGGACGCCACGGGAAACAGTTCGAAACTGAGTGCCTCGTAAGGCATCTGCTGTAAAGCGACGACGATTCATGCGGCCGCGTTTTCCCAAGAGGAATTGGGCGGAGGCATGGTTACGTCAACCATGGTCCCCGTAACCGGGGCTTTCCGCCAGTAGCTTTCGATTCTTGCCTCTATCCATCAAAAAACCGATAGCGTGCAGAAAAAGTATCGTTCCTTGGGTGGGTTGCATCTAAGAGGCATGCATGTTAGACTTTCCTTCGTGAGTCACACGAGCCATCCTCGTCAGAGGTTCATGAGCAACTGTTGTCTGTGTATGTGTTGCGTCATGGTGTCTTCTGGCGCTGGGGGGCTAGCAGTCTAAGAGCAAAATCTAGCCAAACGACTTTAAAACCCACCGCCAGAATATCTGGCAGGTGGGTTTTGTGTTTTTGGGACATTCTTCTGGGAAGGGAACAAGCATATGAGTTTTTCAAGTCTGCCGCCGCCGGACGAAACTCTGTCAGCGTCCTTGAACAATGACTCGAAGAATCACTGGGGACGCACCCTTCGTACTTCAGGGCAAGCTAAAGCGCATACTTACAACTCTGGTGCCCGACGGAGTGACCTTGCCGAGACGGGGCGCCGCATGCTGCGCCCCTACAGCGGTTTAATACACGACAGCTCACCTGAGGTTCTCGGTAACGACGGGACGCCCGTTGAGGTTCGCGCAGGTTCCTTTCCCTCCGCGCTGGAACACCGGCTGGGCCACCTTGCAACGCTGGAAGCTGAGAGCATCTACATTCTTCGCGAAGCAGCCGCGGAATTCTCCCATCCCGTCATGCTCTATTCCATCGGCAAAGATTCTTCGGTCATGCTGCGCCTGGCGCAAAAAGCTTTTTACCCGGGGAAAATCCCTTTTCCGCTGCTGCACATCGATACCAGCTACAAATTTCCGGAAATGATCGAGTTTCGCGACTCGTACACGCGCGAAATCGGCGCGGAGCTGATCGTGCATCAAAACCGGGAAGCGCTCGAGCAAGGCGCAAATCCTTTTGCTCTTGGCACACAGAAATGCTGCGGTTTGCTCAAAACGAAGGCTCTGCTGGACGCGCTGGCCGCCGGCGGATTCAACGCGGCTTTTGGCGGCGCGCGGCGCGATGAGGAGAAGTCGCGCGCCAAGGAACGCATCTACTCTTTTCGCGACTCGCAGGGGCAGTGGGACCCCAAGAATCAGCGGCCCGAACTGTGGAACCTTTTTAATTCGCGCATCGAAAAGTCGGAAAGCATTCGCGTTTTTCCGCTGTCCAACTGGACGGAGTTGGATGTTTGGCTCTACATCCACGCGGAAAGCATCCCCATCGTTCCGCTGTATTACGCGCGCGAACGGCAGGCCGTGGTGCGCAACGGCGCGATCGTCTTGATTTACTCCCCTGCGGAACTTCTGGCTGGCGAAAAAATGCAATGGATCTGGTGCCGCATGCGCTCGTTGGGTTGCATCCCTTGCACGGGCGCAATTCGTTCCAAGGCGGACACGGTGCCGAAGATCATTGAAGAGATGATCTCCTTCCGGCGCTCGGAGCGTGAAAACCGCGCCATCGATCACGATGAGGAAGGATCCATGGAGTTGAAGAAACGCGAGGGCTATTTCTGATGCTGACCTTTGCCGCTTCCGAGCGCTCGGGGGACCTTGCCGCGTTCCTCGAGGCCGACCTGCGCAAGGATTTGCTCCGCTTTACCACTGCGGGCAGCGTGGACGATGGCAAGTCCACGCTCATCGGACGCTTGCTTCATGACGCGAAGGCCGTTTACGAAGATCACGTTGCTTCGGTGCAGAAAAGCAAAATCAACCGCTCCGGCGGTGCGTTTGATTTTTCGCTTCTGACCGACGGCCTGCGCGCCGAGCGCGAGCAGGGCATCACCATTGACGTTGCCTACCGCTACTTCAGCACCGCGCGGCGCAAATTCATCATCGCCGACACGCCGGGTCACGAACAGTACACACGCAACATGGCGACCGGTGCATCCACCGCGGACCTCGCAATCATTCTCGTTGACGCGACCAAAGGCCTGCTCACGCAGACGCACCGCCACGCTTACATCGCTTCACTTCTCGGCATTCGCTCGGTCGTTGCGGCCATCAACAAGATGGACCTTGTGGATTACCGCGAAGAGGTCTTTCTTCGTTTTCAAAAGGACTTTCTTGCGCTCGCTTCGCAATTGGGCATTCTTTCCGTGGAGTGCATTCCGATCAGTGCGCTCGCGGGCGACAACGTAGTAAGCACCAGCGAGAACATGCCCTGGTATCCGGGGCCGACACTTTTGGGTCATCTCGAAACCGTGGACTTCCGCCAAACGCGTTCGCTCGATGCGGTGCGCTTCCCCATTCAGTACGTGATTCGCCCTGATTCTCGCTTTCGCGGGTTTGCCGGGCAGCTGGCGAGCGGTTCGCTGCGCCCGGGCGATATCCTCGTGGCACTTCCTTCAAGGCAAGAAACCCGAGTGAAGGCGATTGTGGGCTTCGATGGCAACTTGGACCAGGCTTTCGCGCCGCAGTCGATCACTCTTCAGCTTGAAAACGAAATCGATCTCAGCCGCGGCGACATGCTGGTTTCTCCGTCAAGCCTTCCCGCGGCCTCGCGCAGCTTTTCTGCCACGGTGGCTTGGCTTCCCGCGGATCCGCTCGTGATTGGGAAGGCGCTGCTCTTGAAACAGACGACGCGATTCGTCAAGGCCCGCGTCCGCCGGATTTTGCATCTCGTCAACGTCAACACCTTCGAACGCGAGCCCGCCGAACGCCTGGAAATGAACGGCATAGCAGAAGTGGAAGTGGAAACAAATCAGCCGCTTTTCCTGGACCCCTATGTAACGAGCCGCGCCACCGGCAGCTTTATTTTGATTGATCCCTTCTCGAATGCCACAGTGGGAGCGGGGATGGTTCGCAAAACCTTCCTTCCGGATCGCGCAGCCTCGGATCGTCAAAATGCTTTCTCGCAGGAGGAGAGCGGTGAAGTCACGCAGCGTGAGCGGCATGTCCGCCACGGGCACAAGCCGGGAATTATCGTGCTCGGTGATCGCTTACTGCTGGCAAAGTCGCTGGAGCGTGTGCTTTTCCAGGACGGTTTCGAAGTTGTCGTTGTGGATGGCTCTCGTGTGGCTTTGCCGGTTCTGGCAGGGTTCCTGACTTCGCTTTACGTTGCGGGCTTGGTTGTTGTTTGCGCGAACGCTTCGCTAGAGCGGCCAGACCTAGCGCAGCTCCCTCTTGAGGCGATTTTCCAGCCAAAAGGCGACCATGGCCCAGGAATTTCGAGTGAAGAACGCGATGAACGCGATATGCAAGCTGCGCTCAACTTCGCCAAAAAACTGCGCCTTGCCCCAGAATCGACTTCAGCCAGAAGGAAAGTGTGAAATGAGCCTGACTCTCAGCACCATCAGCCCGCAACAAATTGAAGCTTTAGACGTCGAGCAATTACTCGATTTCGTCCTGGCCGGCGTGCAAGCCCCGCAGGTGTGTCTCACTTGTAGCTTTCAAGCGGAGGACATTATCGTGCTCGATTTTCTCCGCAAGCGCCTCCCGCAAATCCCCGTTCTTTTTCTGGAAACTGGCTACCACTTCGCGGCGACCTACGAATTTCGCGACCGCCTTGCCGCGCACTGGAACCTGAACTTGGTGAACGTACTCCCGGAAAAAACAGTGGCGCAGCAGGAAGCGGAGCGCGGCCTGTTGTATCAATCGGACCCTGCGGCTTGCTGCCGGCTTCGCAAGGTCGCGCCGCTGATGAAAGCTCTGGAGCCATTCGACATTTGGTTCACGGGCCTGAGGCGCGAGCAATCGCCCACGCGCGCGAATCTCAGAAAGGTCGAGCAACACCGGCTTCCCAGCGGCAAAACATTGCTCAAGATGAGCCCGCTCGCGGCTTGGACCTGGACGCAAGTGTGGGAATACACGGGCGCGCATCGCCTCGCGTACTTGCCGCTCTACGACGCGGGTTACCCCAGCATCGGCTGCGAACCATGCACCGCGCTTCCCGCGGATCCGAGCAACGCGCGGTCCGGGCGTTGGAGCGGACGCAAGCTGGAGTGCGGCATTCACACGTTTTCCGAGCGTGGCGCATGACGCAACTATTGATCGGATTCCTCATTGCTCTCGCCGTTGGACTTACTGGAATCGGTGGTGGCAGCTTCACCGTGCCCGTGCTTCTGCTCTTTGCGGGGCTTTCTGCTGGCGAAGCTGTGGGTACTGCCTTCATCTTCGCAGGCGTCGTGCGTCTGCTCGCCGCGCCTTTCTATCTTTTCAGCCGCCAGATTCATTTGCGCTATTTCTGGCTCTTGCTGCGCGGCGCGATTCCCGGTCTCCTCGCCGGAACTTTGGCGCTCCGCTATATGACCGCGAGCGGGCAGAAATCCACGGTGGTGATCATTCTTGGCGCGGTGTTGTCTCTCTCTTCGGCGGTGAGCTTTTTGCCGCGCGTGCGCAAACCCCAATTCATGGGCAAAAATTCCCACTGGCTGCCTTGGCTTGCTTTTCCTATCGGCGTCGAATCGGGATTCTCCTCTGCCGGCGCTGGTGCTCTGGGCACCGTGCTGCTGCTCAATTACTCGGAGATGACCCCCGCACAGGTCGTCGGCACCGATTTGCTTTTCGGGCTGGTGCTGGCGGTCCTCGGCGCGATCTTTTACTGGACGGTAGGCTCGATCAGCGTGTCCGTGCTTTTGCCGCTGCTTCTTGGGGGACTGCCCGGCGTGCTCTTAGGTTGCTTCCTTTCGCGGCGCATTCCAGCGCATAAGCTTCGTGCAGTGATGGCTATCCTGGCCTTTTTTGCCGGGGTGCAGCTGGTTGTTTCGGGTGTCAAGGCGCGCTCACAGAACGCGCGTAATGCAAGTCATCGAGGCATCACCGCTTCGCAGAACTACGGCGCTGCTTCGCTGGTTCGCTGAAATCCCAACTCCGAGAGGAAGCTCGTGCCATGCGGGATTTCCCCGCCGAAATTCTCCGCGATGGTTTGGCCCATGTCGGCCAGCGTGTCGCGCACGCCGAGGTTCACTCCTGCGCCTTTTCCTGGAGAGTACGCCAGGATAGGAACGTACTCGCGCGAGTGGTCCGTCGTCGGCCAACGCGGGTCTGGATCGCAGCCGTGATCCGCCGTGATCATCAGCAAGTCGGAAAGACTGAGTAACGGCAAAAATGCGCCCAGCATGCGGTCGAACTCTTCGAGCGACTTGGCAAATCCCTGGACGTCTTTTCGGTGGCCGTACAGCATGTCGAAATCAACGAGGTTGCAGAAGATCAGCCCGTCTTTCCGCTCTTTTGCGGCGGCGGCCAATTTTTCCATGCCATCGGCGTTGCCTTTAGTGGTGAGGTATTCGTCCACGCCGCGTCCGTTGTAAATGTCGTGAATTTTTCCAACGCCCAGCACGCGCACCTTGCGCTCAGCTAACACGTCAAGGAGCATTGGCTTTGGCGGATCCACCGCATAGTCATGGCGGCGTGTGGTGCGCACGAAATTTCCGGCGGTTCCCGTAAATGGTCTGGCAATCACGCGCCCGACGCGGTGCGGCCCGTCCAACAACTTGCGCGCGATTTCGCACATGCGATAGAGGTCCGCGATGGGGATCACGTCTTCATGCGCGGCGATCTGAAAGACGCTGTCGCCGGACGTGTACACAATGGGCTTGCCGGTTCGGATGTGCTCCTCGCCGAGTTCTTTGATGATTTCCGTTCCCGACGCTGGTTTGTTTCCGATGGTCTTTGCGCCAGTTTGCTTCTCGAATTCCTCGATCAATTCGCGGGGAAACCCGTTCTTATAAACAGGGAAGGCTTGTTCGAGCCACACTCCGGCCATTTCCCAATGGCCCGTGGTTGTGTCTTTTCCGGGAGATCTTGTTGCACCCTTGCCGTAGGCGCCGAATGGAGCTGCCGTGGGGCCCAGGAATTTCAGTGGCGCGATGTTGGCGAGCCCGAGCCGCACCAGATTGGGGATTTGCAGCAATCGCGATTCCGCGATGTGGCCCAGCGTGTTCCTTCCAACGTCATCATAGGCTGCAGCGTCGGGCAATTCGCCGATCCCGACGCTATCAAGCACAATCCAGAAGACTCTCCTGTACATATTCACGCTGGTCTTCACCACCCCTTTGCCAAAACTCTATCACACCCCAATAATTGCGAGTTTCGCGCAGAGAGAAAAGCTTCCTTGTAGGAACTATCGTTTCACCGACAGTTGCGCGCTGGCCGGGCGCCCCACGAGGTTTACCTTAGCCGGTTGTTGTACGGTATCCTTGCCGCTGAACTATTTTTCCTTCGCATGCGTAGTACAAGGTGGTGGAGGTGCGCCATGCCCGAGGACAGCAATCCACGGCGAGCGTCTTTGGTTCTGCCGATTATACTCATAACTTTCGGTGTTCTCTTCCTGGTGCACAATTGGCGTCCGGCTTTCGATCCTTGGTCCGTCTTGTTGGATTATTGGCCGCTCATTCTCGTCTTCGTGGGGCTGGGAATGATTTACGACAATTTTCAAAGAAGCCGTAATCCCAACCCGCGTTCCGGCATTTCGGTTGGCTCGACGGTGGGCATTCTGGCATTTGTTCTCGTGCTTGTTCTGCTGCTCTGGCACGGCCGCGGGGTTGCCCGCAGGCACGGGTTCTCGTCCCGCGAGAGCCACACGTCTCAAACTGTGGATCTTCAGGGAGCAAAGTCCGCGCGTGCCAAATTGGAGATGGGTGCGGGTGAGCTGACCATCAGTTCTGATTCTGCGCATGCACTGGACGCCGATTTCAGGTTTACGGGGAGCTTCGATGAACCTCGGGTGGACTACCATGTCACGGATGGGGTGGGGCAAATCACCATCTCCCAGGGTTCCCATCCCGTGCACTTTGGCAACTCGAGAAACGAGTGGAATTTGAGGTTCGGCAAGGATCTGCCTTTAGAGCTGGGCGTGGAAATGGGCGCGGGTCAGGGCAATCTGGATTTTCGCGACATCCCCCTCACGCGGTTGGACCTTCATCTGGGAGCCGGCCAGGTGGACGTGGACCTGACCGGGGATCGCAAGGCGGATCTGACAGCGGACATAGAGGGCGGTGTGGGCCAGGCCAATATCCGGTTGCCCAAAAAGATCGGCGTCATCGCTCAGGCATCCGGTGGTATCGGTTCCATCAGCACCCACGGCTTCAAGGAAGAGGGGGGCTCGTACACCAACGAAGCGTATGGAAAATCGCCTACTACGATTCACCTGAAGGTGTCTGGCGGAATTGGCGAGATCGTTCTGAACCAGGAACCGTAATCCACAATCGGAGGCTGAGGGCTGGGAGACAAATGCAGCCGGGACTTCCGCAGGAGGCTAGGTTACAGGTAACCCATTTTTGGAGATGAGCATGGGGGCCCGGGGAAGATCCAAGTCGTCCCGCGACAAGGTCAGAGCGCACCGCAAGCGCCTGCGTCAGCAAGGTTTCGAGACATTGCGGCTCTTGTTGCGTAACGAATTCCTATACCACCTATAGATGACCGCAAGGTGCTGGTTTGCTCGCGTTTGACAGCCGCTTTATAATTTGAAGTTTGGGCAGTAGACTCGAAACCTGCTGTCTGGGCTTCGCTTTGGCGACTAAACAAATCACCGCAGCGGCGGACATTTCGAAGCCGGAACAGGACGCCTTGCGCGTCCGGGGCGCCCGCGTCCATAACCTCAAAAACGTCACGGTAGACATTCCGCACAACGCCATCACTGTCGTCACCGGCGTGAGCGGCTCGGGCAAATCCTCGCTGGCTTTCGACACGATTTATGCGGCAGGCCAGCGCCGCTATGTCGAATCGCTCTCTGCTTACGCGCGGCAGTTCCTCGAGCGCATGGAAAAGCCGGACGTGGACGAAATCTCCGGGATTGCTCCAGCGGTAGCAATTCGCCAGAAAAATTCCACACGCAATCCGCGCTCGACGGTGGCGACCTCCACGGAGATTTATGATTATCTGCGGTTGTTGTTCGCGCGATGCGGGCAAACGCTCTGCATCCAATGCGGCGCAGAGGTTCGCAAGGACAGCCCGGATGAAATCGCCGCACGTGTTTTGTTGTTGCCACCGGGGCGGAGGTTTTACGTTCTTTATCAATTTCGCATCGCGGCGCCTGCTGTGCCGAGCGCTTCGAAACGATCGAGCAAGAAGACCACGGCTTCTCCTTCCGCGGACGCAGCGCGTCAAGGTCTGCTGGAATTGCAAAAGCGCGGTTTCAATCGCTTGTACCAAGCCGGACGGGTGCACGAATTCTCGTCGCCTGAAACGTTGCTGGATGTGGATTTTGCGAAACCGGTGTACGTCCTGGTAGACCGCCTGGCGGTGAATCCCGAATCGCGCCCGCGCCTCGTGGACTCTATCGAGATCTGCTACCGCGAAGGTCATGGCGAAGCCATTCTTGAATTCATCGCTGATAGCTCGGGGAACGCAGCCGAGCGCCTTAGCTTCAACGAACGCTTCGAATGCAAAAACGATGGCACGCTGTACCAGGAGCCAGAGCCGCGGCTGTTCTCCTTCAACAATCCGTATGGCGCTTGCCCCCGCTGCCAGGGCTTTGGAAACACTATTGATTTCGACCTGAATCTCGTCGTTCCCGATCCTGGAAAATCCATCGAAGAAGGAGCGATCGAGCCTTGGACCAAGCCGCGCTATCGCGGTCTCTTCCAGGATTTGAAGTCGTGGGCGCGGGTGCGAGGCATCGCGACGAATGTTCCTTGGCGGCAGCTTTCCCCGGAGCAGCGGCGCCTGGTGCTGGAAGGCGATCCCGCAAATGATTACGAGGGAGTGAAAGGGTACTTCCAGTGGCTGGAGCGAAAAAAATATAAGCTGCACGTGCGTGTTTTCCTGAGCCGTTACCGCGGCTATGCCACGTGTCCCGAATGTGGTGGAACGCGTTTGCGTGCGGAAGCGCGCGCTGTGCGCCTCGCGGGAAAGTCCATTACGGATATCTGCAAGTTCACCGTTAAAGAGGCGCGAGCGTTCTTTTCGAGCTTGCAGCTTTCCGAAACGCAACTAAAAATTGCCGACAAAATTCTGGAAGAAATTCGTACACGCCTGCAATTCCTGGATGAAGTCGGGCTGGACTATCTCGCGCTCGACCGGCTCACTTCGACGCTCTCGGGTGGCGAATCGCAGCGCATTCAACTCGCGACGTCACTCGGTTCCCACCTCGTGGGCGCGCTTTACGTTTTGGATGAGCCCTCGATCGGCTTGCATCCGCGCGACACACAGCGACTCATCGATATCCTCAAGTCGCTTCGCGATCTCGGGAACACCGTCCTCGTCGTTGAACACGACCCCGACACCATTCAAGGCGCCGATCACGTTATCGATCTTGGTCCCGGCGCGGGTGAACTTGGAGGCAAGTTATTATTTGCCGGCCCTTACGCCGCGATTCTCGAGGAACCCCAATCGCTCACCGGCCGCTACCTCAACGGTGAATTGCGCATTCCGGTTCCGAACAAGCGGCACAAGCCCGCCGGGAAATTCCTCCGCCTTTTCGGCGCCTGCCTGCACAACCTGCAAAATCTCGATGTAATGATTCCACTCGGCACGCTCACCGCAGTCACCGGTGTGAGCGGCTCTGGCAAATCCACGCTGGTGCACGACGTTTTGTACAAAGCGCTCGCTGCGAAGCGTGTGGGCGGAAGTGTAAAGGAGTTTTGCGATCGCCTCGAGGGCGATTCCAACATCCGGGAGGTGGTGATCGTCGATCAGTCTCCCATCGGGCGCACGCCGCGTTCGAATCCCGCAACGTATTTGAAAGCCTTTGATGCTATTCGTGAAGTGTTTGCAGACACGCCGGACGCCAAGCGCCGCGGCTACTCCGCTGGCCATTTTTCGTTCAACGTGCCCGGGGGGCGCTGCGAAACGTGTCAGGGAGACGGCACGGTTACTGTGGAAATGCAGTTTCTCGCCGACGTCGAACTCATCTGCGAAGAGTGTCGCGGCACACGCTTCAAAAGCGGCGTCCTGGAAGTGCGCTATCACGGAAAAAATATTCATGAAGTGCTGCAGCTTACGGTGCGCGAAGCGCTGTCCTTCTTCGTCAACGTTCCCAAGATTGTTGCGAAGCTGCGCATCCTCAACGAAATCGGCCTCGGTTATCTGCGCCTTGGCCAATCCGCCACCACGCTTTCCGGCGGCGAAGCGCAGCGCCTGAAGCTCGCCGCGCATCTCACGCAAACGGATAATTCCGGAATTCTCTATCTTCTCGACGAGCCCACCACGGGTTTGCACTTCGACGACATTGCCAAGCTGCTCGGCGCTTTTCGCAAGCTGCTCGAAGGCGGCGCCTCTCTTCTGGTCATCGAACACAATCTCGACGTCATTAAGTCCGCGGACTGGCTGATCGACTTGGGGCCGGAAGGCGGCGGCCAAGGCGGAAAGATTATTGCCACCGGCACTCCCGAGCAGGTCGCCCGCAACACGCAATCCCACACGGGCAGGTTTCTCTCGCGCGTCTTGAATGGCAACGGACAGGCCCGCCTGCCGAATGGTCAGGCAAAGCGTCCGCCCAACGGAGCATCCGAACTCAACGGCGGCTCAGCTACCATCGCGAATGGAAGCAAAACTCCGGCTGAACCATGACGCCTTTGCCCTTCACTAGAAATTCCGCACTCGCGTTTTTTTGCGCTTTGTCCGTTTATTTCCCTGTAGGGGTTCAGCTTTATTCCGAGGCTTTGCGAGGGAATCCCGCGGTTTATCAGAATAATTCTTCTGCATCCCGGGCGCAGACTTCCACAAAAGCAAAGCCAGCCGGCCAAACCAAAACGCAAAAGCTTGCCAATCCTCTCAACGATCTGCTTGACGAAGCCCAGCGCGACATCGACCAAAAGCAGTTTGAGGCCGCCATCACGCCCCTTCAGAAAGTTCTCGCCGAGCAACCGGACTTTGCCTACGGGCATTTTCAGCTTGCTTACGTCTACACAGCGCTAAAGAAAACGAAGGAAGCACGTGCCGAGTACGAACGCACAGCGACGCTCGATCCGAAAATGTCCGCCGCGTACGTGAACCTGGGTATGTTGCTTCTGGATAGCCGCGAAGATGTTGCCGCAGTTGTTCCTCTTCGCAAAGCCGTCGAGCTGCTTCCCGCGGAGAGCCGCCCGCGTTATCTCCTTGCGGTCGCGCTGGATCGTTCCGGCGATCGTGCCGGCGCGGCTGAGGCGTTTGAAGCTCTCTTACATCTCGACCCCAAGGACCTCACCGCGCTCGGGTATCTGGGCTGGATGGCTCTCCGCTCCGGCAAGCCGGCGGAAGCCGAAGCGCGATTCCGCCGCGCTGTCGAAGTTGAGCCGAATGGAGTCGACGGGCGTCGTGGCTTGGCAGAAAGCCTCGAAGCACAGAAAAAGCCCGAAGCGGTCGCGGCTTATCGCCAGTATCTCGAGCTCAAACCCGATGATGCCGCTGCGCATGCTCGCTATGTCCGTCTCCTTATGGATCAAGGTCAAAATGACGCTGCCCTCGCCGAACTGGATCGCGCCGAAGCCGGCAGGCCCACCGTGGAATCTCTGAAGCTCCGCGCGGACATCCAGATTGCGCAGAAGAAATGGACCGACGCCATCGCTACGCTGCATCAAGCCATGGTGCTTGCGCCAAACGACGCGCAGCTTCATGGCGGCCTGGGACGCACGTTTTTGCAAGTGCGCGATTTTCTCAACGCCGAAAAGGAGCTCAAAGCCGCCACCCAGCTCGACGCCAAGAACGCCGACTACTGGCGAGATCTCAGCTCCACCTACTATCTCTCAAAAAATTACTCTGCTGCGCTCGCGTCCCTCGACCGGATGGATCAGTTGGAGACTCCCGGAGCAGGGAGTTGGTTCCTCCGCGCACTCTGTTACGATAGCTTGAACCAGGCGAAGCCAGCCCTGGAGGCCTATCAGAAGTTCCTCGAGCTCGACCAGAACAAAAATCCCGATCAAGTCTGGCAGGCTCAAGAGCGGAGTAAGGTCCTGCGACGAATGCTCGAAGGCAAGAAGTGACCGATGAAGGTGCCCCCGAAACTTCAGCAAACGCTCGGCTGCGCGGCCATGGTTTCCTTCATGTTTTTTCCGGCCTTTGCGCAAGAAAGCGTTGCGGAATTGCAGGCCAAGTTTGATCGTGAGAACAATTCGGTCAAAAAAGCAAGACTCTTGGTCAAATTGGCCGACGCGCAGTTTGAGGAATCGCGGCGCGCAGGAAAAGCAGGCGATGACAACGTTGTCGACGCCACGATGGAGAAATTCCGCGACAATGTCCGCGCCGCGCTCGAGGCTTTGAAGAAGCAGCATCCCGACGCCGAAAAACATTCCAACGGCTACCGCCAGATGGAAATGCAGGTGAAGCGGGGGATTCGCGAGGTGGAAGATTCCATGCTCGCTGCGCCCGCGCCTTACAAGCCTCCGCTGCAAATCGTGCGCCAGGACCTGATTGCCATGGACGACGAGCTTATTCGCCTGCTCTTCCCTCATCGGCCCGCTGATAGCAAGCCGCCCGCTCCCACCGCGGAGAAATAACCATGAAACTCAAATCCTCAATTCTTCTTTTTGCTTCTTGCCTGCTTTTGGTTTCAGCCCCCACCTGTGTGAGAGCGGCACAGGAAAAAGACTATTTGAGCGCGCTCGAAGCGGACAAGATCCGCGATGCGGAAACCTCCGCTGAACGCATTAAACTCTTTCTCGGTTTTGCGGAAGACCGCCTGAAAAAATTCCAGTATGAAATCGAGCACCCTTCGTCAAACCGGCACGCCGAAATGCTGAACGCTTTGTTGAATGCTTACATCGGGTGCGTCGATGACGCGGCGGATGTGATGCAGCTCGGAATCGAAAAACAGGAAAACATCCGCAAGGGCATTGACCTGATGGCTTCTCGCACCAAAGAGTTTCTGCCGATTCTCCAAAAATATTCTGCGAATGGACCGGAGCTGGAGCTATACAAAGACAATTTGGATGATGCCATCGAAGGCACGCAAGACGCCATGAACGACGCGGAAAAAGCAAAAAAGAAAGTTGCGCCTCCTCCCGTCCGCCGCAAGCACGGATGGCGCCCCGAGGGATCCGCCTTTGCTCTTCAGTGTGTCCAATATGGACCTTGCAGCACCGAGCGGTTTCCTGGAGAAAGGATTCGCGTAACGCACGCGAGCTACAATTGGCAACGAAACATAAAAGCAAGCCCGGAAAGGCATGTTTTCTCTTACTTAAAACAGGAAACTTACAACTGAAGACTCGTTATAAGCTACTTTCGTTCGTTGAGGAAGCGATCCAAGCGGAATGAATTCAACTCCCAAAACCGAGCCGCTACCCGGAGGCCACGCCCTTTTTCAGCGCATTTTCACGCGGCTCGGCTGCGGCGGACGTCCCCCGCGCTTTCGCGTCGAGTTTTATCCCTATTCCAGCCTGACGCTTACGATTCGCCGCCGCGAAGAAGTGGTTTACGTGCGATTCTCTGACCTTTTGCGCCGCGCGCCTCTTTCCGTGCTGGAAGCGGCAGCGGCGCTTCTGCTCGCGCGCGTGTATCGCCGCAAACCTCCCGCTTCCCTGGTCGAACCTTACCTGCAATATGCCCGCTCCGGCCGCACGCGCAGCCGCATGAACCGCATGCGCCGACGTCGCGTTCGCCTGCGTCACAACGGCGCGCAAGGTCGACACTTCAATTTGGAGAAACTCTTTGACGAATTGAACGGCAAGTATTTCGCAGGAGAACTGCAGCGGCCGCATATCGGTTGGAGTCTGCGCGCGTGGCGGCGGCAGTTTGGCTGTTACGATCCCGGGCCGAACCAGATCCTGCTGAATCGGCGCCTCGACCATCCTCGCGTGCCGCGATGCGCCGTGGAATACGTTCTTTTTCACGAGATGCTGCACCTCAAGCATCCCACGCGGCGTTCCGGCTGCACGCTAGTTTCCCATTCCCGCCGATTTCGCGAAGAGGAAACGCGCTTCACCGAATTCGAACGCGCCCGCCGAATCCTCGACCGCCTTGCCCGCTAAGCACAAGCGTTATGGCAAAGATGTTATTGGATGGTTTGCCTGCTGGACGAACGACAGCCATTCCTTGGCCACTCGACGATTAGCTGGCCAGCCAGCGGGAATCATGCCGTCGGGGAGTGCTGATCCCGAATGTCGTATTCTTGCGTCACGCACCTGCCATGTTTTCTCGCCCCAGTCATCCTTTGTCTCACTTTCTTCGGTTGCAATAAAAGCGCTCCAACCATCTTAGTATCAGAAGGATTAGCTTGTCACGAACGCCCATGGTCCTCCCTGATCGAAATACTTCCGGAAGTATTCCTACGGCCGCTTCGTACCCGAAACTGGAGCGGCGCTACCCGTGAGAATCAATTGCGGTATTGCCAACGCGGTTTGAGAAAGATTCACGGTGTCCATTCCCAGCGGATCGAACTGAGACGGATCCGCAGGAATCGCAGCGATCACGCGGTCTGGCGCGTAACCCGCAAGCCGTGCCACAAGAGAACCGCCACCGGAGAAGCTCATAAGGATCAGCCTCGCCGAGGCGAGTTCTTGGTGGCCCGAGGGCTCGGCGAGCTGTTCGAGCGCTGTAAATAAGGCCCGTGCAATGCCTTGGGGGGGGTCAACATCCATATCCTCGTAGCCTTTCGCTCGGCAGTGGAAGGGAAGCAGAAGAGCCAAATCCTCACGATACGCAAAAGTCTGGACGTCAGGGTCTCCGTAATAACGAAGCATGTCTCGGCCCTGGTCGAAGATGACCCACACCGCCCGGATAGGCTTTGCCGGATTGAGGATGGTGATCTCATAGTGGCAAGCGTCGAGGATGTCTTCGTCCGGCTTGGGCGCTACCGAAGTCTGAAAAACGACGCCCTGCGCGGCTGCCTCCAAAGCGGTAAGCAGCATTGATGGCCAGCGCTAAACGCATGGACACCTCTCAGGCTAGACGCCACATTCCCCTCACAGGTGCAAACAATTCTCTCCAAAAGAATTAGAAACCGTCCGTTTAATAAGTGGCCTCGTCAGGCACGACTGCCGTGCCGAAGATATTCTCGAAATTTGGGGTTTTAAACCTGAGAGCGGCTTTGCTAGCTTCTTACTCGATTGGAGAAAGGGCTCGCGGAGTTGCTAATTCTTTCTTCTCTTGTCCCACTTCTTTGTAGAATTTTTCGATTTTCTTTTTGATTTTTGCGGCCTCTTCGGCGTGTGGATACAAATCGAGATACCGCTGGTAGGACTTAATGGCCTGCTTCTTCAGCCCCTTTTTTTCCTGCGCTTCACCGAGATAACGGAAGGGAATCGCGTAGCCCGGCTTGGCTTCGATGGCATCCTGGAAGCGGTCGATCGCCGCATCGTAATCGCCCTTGTGCATATAATGCTCGCCGACCTCGATGTCTTTTTCGGCGCGCAATGGATCCCACATGGGCTGGTCGGGAGCGTTCTTCGCCGCGGAATCCTTGTTGGCAGAATCCTTGGCGGATTTGTCCTGCTTCTTCGCCGGCGCGGGAGCCGCGCTATCCGGCGGTTTCGACGACGACTCCTGCTGCGGCTCCTGTGCATAGACCGGGCACGCCATCGTCTCAACGCCCAAAACGCCAAACCAAAGAATGAATCTTGCGGATCTCACGCCAAACACGCGGCTCTCTCCCTCTCTTTCGATTCCCTTTAGTATGATGGAAGTTGTACCGCGAAAACAGAACCATGTTAGAAAGACCGCGCACATTGAGTGTTGTTGTAAAAAGGACAAACGTCGTGTCCTCCCGAGCGAAGCGTGCCTTTTGCGAAGCGAGGGATCTGCTTTTCGCAAACGTCGGCGGAATTCATCTTGTGCCGGTTCTTTCTTTACTTAGAACTGACAGATAACGAAAACTTCTTCCCATGGAACCCCGCGAAAAAGCCGCCCAACTTCCCGAAAGCCCCGGCGCGTACCTCTTCAAAGACGCCACTGGAACGGTATTGTATGTCGGCAAAGCGCGCAACTTGCGCAGCCGTGTGCGTTCCTATTTCACCGAATCGCGCTGGATCGATGCCAAAACCGGCTCGCTGGCGCGGGAGATCGCCGACCTGGAAACCATTGTGGTCGGCAACGAGCGCGAAGCCCTGGCCCTCGAACACAACCTCATCAAGAAATACCGCCCAAAGTTCAATGTCCTGCTCCGCGACGACAAGACCTATCCCTACATCAAATTCACTGCTGCAGAAAAGTATCCGCGCGTTTATTTCACCCGCCGCATCAAGAAGGATGGCTCGCTCTACTTTGGACCGTATTTTCCGGCGGGCCTCGCGCGCCGCATTCTGCACTTCATTCACAAACGTTTTATGGTCCCGTCGTGCACCGTGGACCTCACGCGCAGCCATCCGCGGCCTTGTCTGCAGTATTACATCAAGCGTTGTCTTGGCCCCTGCGTGGCGGGGTTTACCACCGACGAGCGTTACGTCGAGGCGGCGCACGATGCGCGCATGTTCCTGGAAGGGCGCCGGCATGACTTGATGAAGAGCCTAGAAGAGCGCATGAACGCCGCGGCAGAGAAAGAGCTGTTCGAACAAGCCGCGGCCTACCGCGACTTGCGGCGCACACTCGAAGACATTGAAGAGCGCCAGCGCATTGCCGCAGCGCAAGGAGACGACACCGACGTTATCGCCTACTATGCCGAGCCGCCGCTGGTGGCTGCCAATCTCTTTCACCTGCGTGGCGGGCGCGTCGTGGACCGCCGCGAATTTTATTGGGAAGACCTCGAGGAGTTTGAGCCCCGGGAATTTGTTCCGTCGCTGCTGAAGCAGCTTTATCTCGAAGCCGAGTATTTGCCGAAAGCGATTCACGTTTCGGAGGATTTTGAGGAACGCCCTCTGCTTGAAGAAACGCTCACGGAGCGCTCCGGGCACAAAGTCGAAATCTTCACACCCCAGCGGGGCTCCAAGCGCGCCTTCCTGGATTTGGTCGAGAACAACGCGAAGCATTCCTTCGAACAGCGTTTCCGCGTGCTGAAGCCGACTTCCAAAGCCATCGGCGAAGCGCTCCAAAATGCTCTGAACTTGCTCGACGAGCCAAAGCGCATCGAAAGCTTTGACATTTCGCACATTCAGGGAACCGACACGGTCGCGTCCATGGTGGTTTGGGAGAGCGGGCGAATGAAGAAATCCGACTACCGCAAATTTATCATTCAGGGCGAAGGCCGTGACGCAGGCAACGGCGCGCTGCCGCGCTTGAACGATGATTTTTCCAACATGCGCGAAGCGGTCACGCGCCGCTACCGCCGCTTGCAGGAAGAAAAAAAGGAACTGCCGGGCCTGATCCTCATCGACGGCGGCATTGGGCAATTGCACGCTGCGGCGCAGGCCCTCGAATCACTTCAAATCATCAATCAGCCCGTCGCCAGCATCGCAAAGAAAGAAGAGATCCTCTTCGTCCTTGGCCAGGAAGACGAGCCCATCGTCTTGGAACGCCATTCGCCGGTGTTACATCTAATTCAACAAATTCGCGACGAGACGCACCGCTTCGCCGTGACTTTTCACCGCCAGCGCCGCGGCAAGCGGCAAACGCACAGCGCACTTAGCGACATTTCCGGTGTTGGGCCAAAGACCGCGCAAAAGTTGCTACAGGAATTCGGCAGCGTCGCGAATATTCAAAGAGCAGGCTTAGAAAAATTGAGTGAGGTTATTCCACGGAAAAGCGCGGAAAAGATTCTGGCGGGGCTCGCTCAGCCCACGGAGCATTCGAACGACCAATAACCGTTTCGGAACTCCCATGCCGGTTAGGTGCCATTGCAGCCTCACCCTTGCTGTGTTAGCGTGTCTTTTGGAGGTTGCCATGGCGGACAGTGTAGGCTCCAAGGTGACGTACTTTCTGGTGGGTCTCGGCATTGGCGCCCTTGTTGGCGTGCTTTTTGCGCCGAAGGCCGGCGAAGAGACGCGCGACTTTCTTTCGAAGAAGGCTGACGAAGGCAAGGAATATGCGCAACGCAAGGCGCGCGAACTGCGCGAGCGCGCCGATGAATTGATCGAGCGCGGAAAAGAAGTAGCAACGCGCAAGAAGGATTCGATTACCGCTGCCGTCGAAGCAGGGCGCGAAGCGTATCTGCGGGAGTCGAAGCAGTCGTAAGGACCGTATAGCGGGAAAGCAGGTTGGCCCTTAAAGGGCGTGCGGGGCACAAATGCAGGTGTGGCTCGAAATCTTCAGTATTGTTGCGGCGCTGGCTCTGGTTGTGCAAGTGGTGATCCTCACGGCGTTGCTGCTTCAGATGCGACGCACCACAGAGAACGTAAACCGCCTCGTGGGCGAGATGCAGTCACGCATGGGCCCGATTCTTACTCGTGTGCAGATCCTGCTCGACGACACACAACCTAAAATTTCCAGCATGGTGAACGACGCCTCGCACATGGTGTATCTGGCGCGCGGGCAGGCGCAAAAAGTGGACCGCGTGTTCACGGAAGCAGCGGATCGGTTGCGCGGACAATTGGTGCATATGGATCGCATTTTGACAGGTGCGCTGGAAGCCGTGGAAGAAGCAGGCTCGCAAGTGAAACACAGTCTCTGGCAGCCCATGCATAAAGCTTCGGCGCTGGTACAGGGAATTAAAGTCGGCCTCGATCTTTTGCGTTCGCGGCGCCGCGGCTCGGACCGCCACGGCGATCGCCGCCGCGGCGATGAACCCCGCGAACCCCAAGAAGAAGAACTCTTCATTTAGTTCTCCGTTGTTGGTTCTTAGATGTATGTAAGAGCTGAAGCCAAAATGGCTTGTGGTGTGTTGGTCTTCGCCCGCGCTTGTTTCGAGCTCAAGGAAAAAGACACAAAAGCCGTTCCTTTGGCGTTCTCAAAACTGTGAGATGCTGCGGTTCTCTGTCTCGGAGGATTCTTTTTTACTCTGAAACGGTGAACTGAAAATCTACAACTCAACTCGCTTTAGCGGATCCAGGCGCCGGCGAGGACGCGGTCGCCGTCGTAGAAGATGGCGGCCTGACCGGGAGTGATGGCGCGCTGTGGCGTGTCAAAGGTGATGAGCGCGCGTTGATCATCAAGGGCTTCGATGGTAGCGGGAGCGGGCTCGTGTTTATGGCGAATCTTGACGGTGGCACGAAACGTTCCCGATGGCCGCGCGATCGAAACCCAGTTCACGTTTTCGACTGCGAAGGCTTGCTTGCGCAGAGCTTCGTCTTCGCCGACAACCACGCGGTTGTTTTGCGGATCAATCGAGAGAACGTAGAGCGGCTTGCCGGCGGCAAAGCCCAGACCCTTACGCTGGCCAATGGTGAAATTGTGAACGCCAGTGTGGCGGCCGATCACTTCGCCGTCGTCGTTCACAATTTCGCCTTCCACGTCATTTAGAGGAGTTCCGCGCTCGCGCGAGTACGCGTGGATGAATTGCACGTAATTCCCATTCGGTACGAAGCAAAGCTCCATGCTGTCCGGCTTTTCCGCGACGGGAAGGTTCACGCGGCGGGCCAGCGCGCGGACCTCTTCTTTTGTCAATTCGCCGAGGGGAAACTCGCTGCGCGAAAGCTGCTCTTGCGTGAGTCCCCACAAAAAATATGACTGGTCTTTGGTTTCATCGCGCGCACGCAACAATTCCCAGCGGCCGGACTCTTCGTTCTTCCAAATGCGAGCGTAGTGGCCGGTGGCGAGGCGTTCCGCGCCGATTTGCCGCGCCATGCGCAGAAGCGGCTCGAACTTCACATCGGTATTGCAATGGGTGCACGCGATCGGGGTGCGGCCAGCCAGGTACTGATTCACAAAAGGACGCACGACGCGCGACTCGAACTGCTGCTCGAAGTTCACGACGTAATGCGGGAAATTCAGATGCCGCGCCACGGCCTTTGCGTCGTAAACATCGTCAAGCGAGCAGCAGCGATGCCGCGCGGGACCGTCGCCTTGTAATTCGGGCAAGCGGCGCTGGTTCCACAGTTGCATGGTGAGGCCAACGACGGGGCGGCCTTGCTGCTGCAAGAGAGCGGCAACGGTCGAGGAATCGACGCCGCCGGACATGGCCACGGCAACCAGGCCGCGCTGGATTTCCGCTCGCTCCGGAAGAGTGTCGAATTGGGAGGCGGCATTCATAGCGATGATTTCATTGTAACGGATTCAATTTGAGCGTGACGCGGCTTTTCTCAACACCGCGTTGACAGAAGGCACAGAGAGGAAAAGAGAAAAAAACAAAACGCAGAGGCGCAGAGTACACAGAAGCGACGCAGAGAAGAAGAAAAAAAATCAGTCATGGGTGACGGCCCGCTGGTAGGTCGGGGAAAGTTGGCGAAGTTGGGCAACGGCGGCGGGAACGATCTGTATGGCGAAGTCAATGTCGGCTTGCGTGGTATGGCGGCCAAGGCTGAAACGCAAGCTGGCGCGCGCTTCTTCCGCGGGCAAGCCGATGGCGGTGAGCACGTGCGAAGGCTCGACGGCGCCAGACGAACAAGCCGCACCTGTAGAGCAAGCGAGACCCTTGAGGTCGAGAGCGATGAGCAGCGCTTCGCCTTCAACACCGGGAAAAACAAGATTGGCCGTGTTGGGAGTGCGGGGAGCGCGTCCGCCATTGATGCGGGAATGGGGAGTGCAGTTCACCAGGCCGTGCTCGAGTTGGTCACGGAGTGCGCTGAGGCGCTTCGCATCGTTGGCGAGCGAGTGGCGGGCGATCTCGGCGGCTTTGCCGAGTCCGACGATGCCGGCAACGTTTTCCGTGCCGGGACGAACGCCGCGCTGGTGGTGGCCGCCGTAAAGCAGCGGCCTCAAGCGTGTTCCGCCGCGAACGTAAAGCGCGCCGACGCCCTTAGGCCCGTACAGTTTGTGGCCGGAAAGAGAAAGCAAATCGAGCTGGAACTGGTTCACATCAATTGGAATTTTCCCCGCGGACTGCACGGCGTCGGTGTGGAAATAAACGTCGCCTTCTTTGGCGATCCGGCCAATTTCCTCGAGCGGCTGAACCGTACCGAGCTCGTTGTTGGCGTGCATGATGGTGATAAGCATAGTTTCCGGACGAAGCGCCGCCTGCAAATGTTGGGGATCAATTAAACCGTCTTGATCCACGGGAAGATAGGTGACGGAGACACCTTGCTTTTCGAGGGCTTGGCAGGCGTTGAGTACGGCTTCGTGTTCCACAAACGAGGTGATGACGTGCGGGTGGGACTTCGGAGAGATGGCGGTAGAGCCAACGATGCCGAAGACGGCGTGATTGTCCGATTCGGTGCCGCCGCTGGTGAAAAAGATCTCCTGGGGACGCGCGCCGAGGAGTGTGGCGACTTGCTCCCGCGCCGCTTCCACGGCAGCGCGGGCGTTTTGCCCGAAGGTGTGGATGGAGGAAGCGTTGGCGAATTCGGCCGAGAAATAGGGCAGCATGGCGTCGAGCACCTCGGGCTCGACCGGTGTGGTGGCGTTGTAATCGAGGTAGACGCGGTGCATGGGTGAGCTTTCAGGATAGCCCTGCGAAGGCAAGAGGTAAAGGAAGCAAAGGAGGTGTGAGAGGAGGTGCGGTGTGCGACAAATTCGTAGGTGGAAACCTGCCAGATGTCACCCAATGGCACGTTGCTCCCAGAATTCCTCCCAGCGACGGCTAAGCTGGCAGCAACGGTTATGCCGATATCGGTATAAGCGCTGTTGCATTCTCTCTGGTCGATTTGAAGACTTTTTGGCCTCTCGCACTCCGTAGCTCCCCCTTTTATCTCGTACACCCATTGCGTGGAGAAGTTGGCGAGGAATATTTCCTACGGCTCTCGGAAGGCCAACACCCGATGACTGGCGAGCAACTCGTGCGCCATCAAGCAGCGCGGGAATACGTAAACAGGCACGGTGAGAAGGTAAGTCCTATGGAGCACCGTGCGGGATGGGATGCGACGTTCTCGGCACCGAAGAGCGTATCACTGATCGCTCTTGTAGGCGGAGATGAACGAGTGCGGGAAGCACATCGAGAAAGCGTCAGCATCGCGCTCGATGAATTGGAACGATATACCCAGGCCCGCATCGGGGGGAATCTTCCGGCGGAACGGCTATGCCGTAACGAGCCACAGCAGCCAGGGGCAAACCGCCGACCGTGTGCTCATCCACGTAGACAGCGAGCGGGCAGGAGAAAAACTCGTCAATCGACGCTTGGCATACGTCGCGGTATCGCGTGGCCGCTAGCCCATGTATAAGGTCGTCGGCGTTGTCAAGAACTCTTTCTGCAATTTTTGACACACCTCTGCCGCGCGAGCCCCGCGAAGCGGGGCCGTTTATCGAAGACCCTTGACACTGCGGACGGCTCGCCACCATGGACTGCCGGACGAAGCGGAGCTTCGTCCCTATCAGGAATCTTTTGGTTCACCTCGACCAAGGCTCGCTCCTCAGAATCCTACGGGGAATTTAACTAACTCCACCAACCATGTATTCGATCTTCAAACTTCGACCATGATTCTTTCTCCGAACTCCCCTTTCCACTGCCAGGGGAGGCAGGGCGCTCAATCAATTTCTCGATGGAGTTGCCTCCACCATTAGGCTAGTCGGGCTACCCTGCATGCGAGCAGCGGTGTTCGGCTGCGCTACTTCACGCAGCTTCCAGTACAGCCGCACCGCTAACTTTCGCGCGATGGCCACTTTGGCCACCCCGCTGATACCGCGACGGAACTTTAACCGCAAGTAGTCCCGCCGCAATTCCGGATCGAACTTCACGGCCGTCTGAGCAGCTTCGCTCAGCAAGTGGCGCATTATGGAGTTGCCTTGCTTACTGATGGCCCCCAGACGTTGCCGGCCTCCACTGCTGTCCTCGCCGGGATTCAACCCCAGATAACTGACCAGGTGTTTGCTCGTGGGGAAACGCTCAACTGCCCCGATCGTGAGCACAAAGGCGAGTGCGGTCACGGGTCCCACGCCCCGCTGCGTCATCAAGTGCACAGCAGCTGGACGCTTCTCGGCCTCCTGGATCACCACCTTGTCCAACTCTTCGATCTGCGGGTCGAGCTGGTCGAATAACTGGAGTAGCTCCCGCCGGCGACGGCTGGCCCAGGGATCCAGCGGCAGACCTTCGAGCTCCTTGCGTCCCGCCTTCGTCCAGAGCTTTGCCTTGCGGCACAGACCCTGGCTCATCGCCAAGGCGTGCAACTGGTTCTGGACCGAGGTGCGTATGCGAACCAGCTTGTCCCGATGACGCAGCATTTGCCGCAGGTCACGATTCTCAGGTGACGGAATCCAGATCCGCGGAAACTTGTCCCGCACTAGCAGGTCGAGAATATGCAGCGCATCGCGATCGTCGGTCTTCTGCTTCCGCACCGCGGCCGCACGGATCTGGGCCGCGTCCCCGACCCACAGCTCGTGGTGATATTCCTGGAGCAGTCTTTCAAACCATTGAGCGTTCATCGTGGCTTCCATCCCGACGCGAGCCGGACCTGGAAGCGTCGCGTAAAACGCCCGTGCCTCATCGTTCCCATGTTCCAGTCGACGCTTGGCGATCTCTCCTGTTTCGGTATCGACCATTGCAATCTTCTGAAACCGCGTGTGAAAATCACAACCGATAATTATCATCGCTCGGCTCCTTTCATCCGAACCTTGGTCGAGTCACAATCGCCAAGTTTACTCGGCCCGGAAGGAGCCGACGACCTTATCCAATCAACTTCCACGGTTTTGGAAGTTGGGCTAGGTGCTAGGACGCGCAGCTCTACACCAACGACAAGACCCACCTTGCCGGAACTCTGAGCCGCGAGGTCTCCCATCAATCTGCAGTGGAACCGACACGCGCAGCAGGGCCAGCGCTCGCACAAAAGACCGAGACGCCCTCTTCCCTGATTCAGGAGAGACAGCGAACAATCGAATGAGATCTCAGCCCTAGCCGGTAGACACGCTCCTTGCTCCCACGGTCTCATGCCTCAGGCTCCTCTTCCGGCCCTATAGTTTCAGCAGCGCATCCATGAGTTTGTCGATCTTTCTGCCATATCCAAGGCACGCCGCGCACCAGACGACGGAAGCACAGGCCGCCTAGACAGCCTTGACAATGGTATCGTATGTGTTACCATTAGGTATGGTCGAAGTACGCGAATACCTTGACCGGGGCGGACGCAGCCCGTTTGCCGCTTGGTCTGACCGTCTGAACAGAGAAGCGGCAGCCAAGGTGGCGGCTGCTCTAGCACGCATCCAACAGGGCAATCTGTCCAACGCCAAGGGCGTTGGGGCCGGTGTTTATGAGTACCGGATTGATTTTGGTCCGGGCTACCGGATTTACTTCGGCAAAGATGGCGACCGGCTTGTAATCCTAGTTGGCGGCGGAACGAAAAAACGTCAGCAGGAAGACATCAATACAGCTCTGGCCCGCTGGCAAGACTACAAACAACGAAAAGGGACAGGAAGGTGACTACAATGGCTTTGACGCGAGATTTCAAGGAAACAATCCGGGCGCGCGTAAAACGCGATCCTGGCTTCCGCAAGGCGCTTCTCCGAGAGGGCATCGAAAACTTTCTCTCCGGTGACGTGGAAACCGGCAAGATCATACTGCGCGATTTCATCAATGCCACCGTTGGCTTTAGCAAACTGAGCGACGTTACCCATCGCTCAGCGAAAAGTCTGATGCGGATGCTCGGTCCCCGTGGCAACCCTCAGGCTCGCAACTTGTTCGAGATAGTTGCCTATTTGCAGCAAGCGGAAGGCGTGCGCTTCGAAGTCCGATCCGCGCGTGCCGCCTTACGCGCGAAGCGGCGGCCATCCTCTCAGGGAACAAAGCGCGCTGCTTCTGCCGTCTTGAGTCATTGATCGAGCAAGGCGAGAGCCGCGAGAATGACCAGCAGTAGCTTTGCGAGTGGCTGGCGATTGTCAGCACCGCGCTGGCAAAGGGGCAGACGTTCACGTCAGGGCGCTCGGAAACTTTCGACGCTCCCGGTGGTGGTGTACTTTGACGCTTACGCTGATTTTTTGAGGGTACTCCGATCGCCGCCATCCAAATCTCGGGGTCGTCGGACACGGTGCAAAACGGACGTGATAGAGAGCAACCGGATAAACTTCTTTCTCTGCTGACCTGTCCTTAGATTGAGGCGCAACGACCGAGGCTCACTTGAAAATTATTGATTCAGTGCTCGTACTCTCCGCGCGTTCTGGATACAAGCTAGATCCGAAGCCCCGCGAGAAATTCAGAAAGCGCATGCCTTTCGTCGACGCCTTTCTTCCGACCCTCTCTGAATGCAGCGCCGTGATGGCGTAGCGATTCAGTGAATCCTTCGCTGGGTCAGTCTACTGCTCCTTGCGGACTGCCCGCCTCCGCTAAAAGCAAAAAGTCGATGCTCAAACAATTGCGCTACTTCGAGAACAATGCGCCGCAGATGCGCTATGCCGAATATCGTGAAAAGAAGTTCTTTGTGGGCCCCAGTGTGGTCGAGGCAGGCTGCCGCACGGTAATCGGTGAGCGCCTTAAACAATCTGGAATGCGCTGGTCCGTACGCGGAGCCAATGCCATCATTGCCCTGCGTGGTTGCATTCTCCCTGGTCGATTTGAAGACTTTTGGGCCTCTCGCGCTCCGTAGCTCCCCCTTTTATCTCATACACCAAGGAGGTGAAGGAAGTAAAGACGCGGACCAGAGCAGAGTAGCACAACCTGGAAAGAGGAGTTCGTCGCTTCCCATGGCCCTCCTTTTTCGCAAGTGTTGATGCTAACGGAGTTACGGGGGTCATCAAACTGTCTGCAGAGAAAGGGCCCTGGTCTCTTACAAAACTGAAGGAAGGGGGCCTGGGCTGTTTAAGCGGGCTTCCGCGGTTCAAGGGCCAAGAAGGTAGTAAGGGCTAAAGATCCGCTTTGCCGTGTTCCTTGCGACTGTCGCGTGGTGAAGAGAAACGCCAAGTGCGGAGATTGACGGTGTAGAGAGCAATGCAGAAGAGGTTGGCGGGAATGAATCCGAATTGGGCGGTGCGGACCCCGATAATGCATACGATGGCGCTGTTGATCGCGGCAACGACCCAGCCTTGCCAGAGTTTCCGGCCAAGCAGGATCGTGCCGAGTATGGTGAGGACGCAAGAGACGTAATCCAGGCGAACGTTATGGAGTAAGTGTGCCATTTTCGTCTTCGAGAGCCGGCGCGGAGCGAGAAGTGGAAATTCCGGGCCAGGCTTGTACTTTCTGATTGTGTTCTTGCTGAGGGCGAGTTCAGAGCCGGGAGCGACTCCCGAACTTAGGAGTCAGCTGAATTAAAGAACCCGCGTGCCTCAGGCGACACTTCTTCAGCTCCAGAGATGGCAATTTCGTAGCCAATCGGGGCTAAGAGAGGCCCTCAGGAAGCAGCAGATAAGTGCTTATTTGTGTGGGAATTGCGGAAGCCCGGGAAACGACGGGAAAAGAGGATGCGCAAACCTGGCTCAAGGTCTTGAGCAGAAATGAGACAAAGCGTTTCATCTTGACACGGATTGAGGTGTCCCTGAGAAGCAAGATCAGTAACGGAACTATTGAGCACCTTCTTGATTGACGGCATATTTAACGCCGCTTCGTGCAAATCTATCAGGATGATACCGATAGGCGATGCTCGAATCTCCTCTCGACAGGGAATCCGTCCTATGGTTGAATCACCAGTACAAGACCGAGGGATGAGCCATGTTCCCGCCATTCCACATATTCAAGGTGCAGAGTGACGGCACCCTCCGCTGGGCCGAAGCGGCAGCGGATGTAGAACAAGCCAAGGCGCGGGCGAAAGCGCTTCAGGTGTCCTCCCCCGGCGAATATGTCATCAGCAGCCTGACGGGCGAGAAGATTTCGATCAAATCGGCATCCAAACAGGTCGTGTTTCAGATCGGCTATGACGAAAAAGACCTGAACGCGAGGGCCGACTTGTTTCGGCGGGTTGGGCACCAAGTCATATCGGTCTTAGACAATGAAGCTGCAAAGCACGCTCTGCGCTCGATTGAGAAGGTAGATGTATTTGTCGTAGGCCACACGGCACCGGAACAAACGAGAAAAGAAATGGTCGACTGGCTGAAGGCGAATTTTCCCAACCTGAAGATTGTTGCCCTGATTCCCTCCGCCAATCGTCAGTTGCCCCGTGCCGATTACAACATCGTGTTGAATGATTGGGACGAGTGGCTGTCCCTCCTTGCAGCTGCCACGAGCTGAGTCCCTGCCATAAGTCGGATTGCCGGGCAAACGCATGAATTAGAAAGTTCTGCGACACCACGCCTGCCGTGGGTGAAAGCCAGGCCGTTTTTCCTTGTCACATGGTGAGGACGACGCGGAATTGGGCCTTGCCGCTGATCATGCGGGCGTAGGCCTCATTCACTCTCGCAAGCGGAAATTTTTCGATCATGGGGCGGACGCCGGTGAGTTCGGCCAGGCGCATGGTGTCTTCGGAGTCGGTGGCGGTACCGGAGGCCCAACCTTGGATGGTTTTGCTGCCGCCGATCATGAGAACCGTGGGGAGCTGAAGTGCGTCGCCACTGGCGCCGACGACGAGGAGCTTACCGTGAGGCGCAAGTCCGGGAACCAAGTCGGACATGGCTTTGCCGCTGGGAGCGGTAGCGAGAATGACTTTCGCGCCGCCGAGTTTTTGGAGTTCCGCAGCGGCGTTGGTGGATGCGGAATCGATGTAAAGGCTGGCGCCAAGTTTACGGGCCAGCGGCTCGTTTTCTTTGCCGCGGCTGAGGGCAGCGACGCGATAGCCAAACTTGCTGGCGAATTGCACGCCGAGGTGTCCCAGGCCGCCGATTCCCTGGACGGCGACCCAATCGCCCGGGCCCGCGCCGCTGTGGCGCAGAGCATTAAAGGTAGTGATGCCGGCGCAGAGAAGCGGGGCGGCTTCGGCGGGGTCGAGCGATTCGGGCATTTGCGCCACGGCTTCCGCCGGGGCGACCATGTACTCGGCGTAGCCGCCGTCGTAGGTGATGCCGCAGATTTTTTCGTTGACGCAGTTGATGAAATCGCCGCGGCGGCACTGCAGACAGGTTCCATCATGGCCACCGTGCCAACCGACACCCACGCGCTGGCCCTTCTGCCAATTGGTGACGCCCGGGCCGACTTCGTCGATGATGCCCGCGACTTCGTGGCCCGGAGAGCGCGGGTAGGTCACGCCGGGCCAAAGGCCGTCTTTGACGAGATGGTCGCTTAGGCAAATGCCGCAGGCTTGCACGCGGATGCGCACATGTCCTGCGGGAGGTTGGGGAATGTCGCGTTCTTGCAGCTCGAAGTCGGCGCCGGGTTTGGGGACCAGAGCGATCTTCATCTTGGGCATGGGGTTTCCCTCAAAGTGAGGTTTTGAAACCTGGGCCTACAAATTTCGATGCGGCAGAGTGAAGGCAGGTTAGCCAAGAGCTCCGGCGGAGAGGCGGGAACAAGCGGCGGATCGAGATGGTTCATGCTAGAGTCTGCGGTTTGAGAAAATGAGTGTTGCCGTAGTCAGCGAGACACAGGTTAAAGCCTGTCCTACCGGGAGGGAAAGTGGCGTATCGGGATTTGCGGGAGTTTGTGCAGAAGCTAGAGAAGGAAGGCGAACTGAAACGGGTGCGCGCGGAAGTGGATCCTGTGCTGGAGATTACCGAAGTGGTGCAAAGGATTGGTCGGGAAGCTTGGCGAGGGTCAATGCCTCACGGGCTAGAGCCCCCGGTCAGAGAAGCGGCTAATGTCGGAGCTAAAGCTCCGACCCCCAGTCCAAGCCGTTTGGGCCCGGCGCTGCTATTCGAGAGGCCAAAAGGATCGCGGGTGCCGCTGCTCATTAATGCGTTTGGGAGCGTGCGGCGCATGTGTTTGGCGCTCGAGGTGAATGAGCTGAGTGAAATTGCCGAGCGGATTCTGGGATTTTTGAAGAGGGAGACGCCGCAGGGGCTGTTCGACAAAATCAAATTGCTGCCGAAACTGGCGGAGCTAGGATCGTTTTTCCCGAAGAGCGTGAAAACGGGCGATTGCCAGGAAGTGGTGCAGAAGGGAAAGGACGTGAACCTGTTCGACTTTCCCATCCTGAAGTGCTGGCCGCAGGACGGCGGGCGATTCATCACATTTCCGCTGGTGTTTACCAAGAACCCGGAGACGGGGAAGCGCAATGTGGGGATGTACCGGATGCAGATTTACGACGAGCGGACCACGGGAATGCATTGGCAGACGCAGAAGCATGGTGCGGAGCACTTCCGGCGGGCCCGGGAGAAGAACCCGGAGGGGCGAATTTCGGTGAGCGCGGCGATTGGGACGGACCCGGCGACGGCGCTGGCGGGCATGCTGCCCATTCCCCCCGATTTGGACGAAATGATGTTCGCGGGATTTTTGCGGCGCGAGCCGGTAGAAATGGTGGGGTGCCAGACCAATGAGTTGGAAGTGCCGGCGAATGCAGAGATTGTGCTGGAGGGGTACGTCAGCCTGAACGAGATGCGGACCGAAGGGCCGTTCGGGGACCACACGGGGTTTTATTCGCTCGAAGGGGAGTACCCGGTTTTTCATGTCGAGTGCGTAACGCACCGAAAAGAACCCATTTATTTGACGACCGTGGTGGGGCCCCCGCCGCAGGAAGATTTTTATATGGGCCACGCCGTGGAGCGTATCTTCTTGCCAGTCATGAAGATGCAGTATCCGGAAATCGTGGACGTGTCGATGCCGGCAGAGGGGATTTTTCATAACTTGATGATTGTGGCGATTCGCAAGTCGTATCCGGGACACGCGCGAAAGATCATGAACGCGATTTGGTCGCTGGGGCAGGCCATGTTTACCAAGGTGATCGTGGTCGTGGACCACGACGTAGACATCCATAACTACGGCGAAGTGGTTTGGAAGGCGCTGTGCGCGCTGGACCCCGAGCGCGACGTGCAATTTGTGCTAGGACCAATGGATACGCTCGACCATGCGGCTCGAATCCAGGACTTTGGGTCGAAGATGGGGGTCGACGCGACGAGGAAATGGGCCTCCGAGGGGTTCACCAGACCCTGGCCGGACGAGATCCGGATGGAGGAGGCGACGAAGAAACGTGTGGAAGAACTGTGGAAAACTTTGGGGGTCCACTGAGCTGTTGTCGGGTTGGGACTGTTAACGTCTTGGGCATTTTCGGCAAGGAATTCAACGAAGACAAATCGAAGAAAAGCAGCAATCGGCTGGGTAAAAAGGAGATAGTGAAGGTAAAAAGGAACTAGCGACCCTTTGTTTTCAGGGGCTGCGGACAAAGCATTAACGGTACGCGAGGACAGGTGGTGCTCGCGAAAAAGCGCAACTAATTGTGGTTTCCAGCCATTAAGCACTACAGGTATAGTGGTACTACCCGGGAATACCCCCTAAATGCCTAGAACTACCCCCCTTGATAGGACAACAGGCCTATGGATTCCCTTGACGGTCGGACTGCACAATGTCATAAAGCAAGCACGGGTTGTGCCCTCAATCCCGATCCGTAGCGCAACGGGGCGCACCCGGAAGACTGTGAATTCTGGCTGAGTTTGAATGCCGGGGTGGCGTTCCGCTGTGATGGAATCGCGCGAAGTAATGAATGTGAGGCAGGCGTCGCAGTATCTGGGGATCTCCCCAGATACGCTCTACCGTTACATCACGGAAGGGGAGATACCCGCCTTTAAGCTGGGCAATCGTTGGAAGCTGCGGAAGACCATCCTGGATCGCTGGATGGAGCGGAAGATGACCCAGTCTGTAGGGAGACGCAGAATAGTCCGAGGCGCATAGCAAGAATGACCGTAGGAGAGAGGCCGCAATGGGGCTACTAGGCGGAAAAAAGAGCAAGCAAATCGTAGGCCTGGACATTGGATCCAGCTCCATCAAAGCTGTGGAGCTGAAAGCCACGAAAGCGGGCTATGAGCTCGTGAGTTTTGGAATGGAATCGCTGGCTCCCGACACCGTGGTGGATGGTGCAATCATGGATGCCCCGCAGGTGGCCAACGCCATCAGCAAGATATTTGACGCGGAACGCATCAAGACCAGGAACGTGGCGACTTCCGTTTCGGGGCACTCGGTCATCGTTAAGCGAGTACCGCTGCCGTTGATGACGGAAGAAGAGTTGTATGACCGCATCCCGTCGGAAGCGAGCCAGCACATTCCTTTTGATATTGCGGACGTGAACCTGAGTTACCAACTGCTGGAGTCGATGGACTCGCAGATGGATGTGCTGCTGGTGGCGGTAAAGAAAGACAAAATTCTGAATCACACCAACGTGCTGGCGCAGGCGGGGAAAACGCCGATGATCGTGGATATCGACGCCTTCGCGCTGCAGAACTGCTTCGAAGTGAATTATGAGCCGGATTCCGCGCAGACCGTGGCGCTGCTGAATATCGGCGCGAGCGTGATGAACATCAACATTGTTCGCGGGGGAATTCCGCTGTTTACGCGCGACGTGAGCGTTGGAGGCAATCAGTACACCGACGCGCTGCAAAAAGAATTGGACCTGAGCTTTGAAGATGCCGAGCGGCTGAAAAAGGGCGATACGCTGCCGAGCGTTACCGACGAGCAGAAGCAGCAGATTCTGCGCAGCGTGTCGGACATTTTGACACTGGAAATCCAAAAGACCTTCGACTTTTTCCGGGCCACCGCGAGCGGCGAAAACATCCAGCGGATTGTCGTGGCGGGAGGGACGGCGCGGGTGCCCGGGTTAGTAGATTTGTTGCGCGAAGAATTTGCCATGCCTGTGGAAGAGCTGAATCCCTTCCGCAGAGTGCTCATCAATCCCAGCCGGCACAGTGATGATCAGATTCGCGACATTGCGCCGCGGCTGGTGATCGCAGTAGGTCTGGCACTGAGGAGCTTCGACTAACCATGATTCGCATAAACCTTCTTGGAAAAGTACGACCCAAAGCCTCCAGGCGACCGACCATGGCGGTGGACACGGGTGGCGCGCTGCCCGTGGCATTTATCGGAGTGGGCGTGGCCGTGGGATTGGTGGTTCTCGGGTTTTTCTATTACACCTGGCAGAGGCAGTTGACGGAAGAGAATAACAAGATCAAGACGTTGCAGGCGCAGAAGACGGAACTGGAGCAGACCAAGCTGCAAGTCGAGGCCTTCGAAAAGCAGAAGGTGGTCTTGCAGCAGCGCGTCAACACCATTGAACAGTTGCAGCGGGACCGCACCGGCGGGCAGGAACTGCTGGACATGGTGGCGAACACCGTGTCGCGCACGGAAAACCTGTGGCTGACGGAAATGGCGAGGAAGGGGAATGCGTTGTCGATGAACGGAGCGTCTGCCTCGATCAATGCGGTGGCGAATTTTATTACCGCGCTGAAGCGCTCCGGCTATTTCCAGAAGGTGGAGATACTGGAATCAAAACAGGACGACAAGAACTTGGGGTTGCAGACTTTCCTTTTCCAGATTACAGCAGAAATCGCTACGCCGCAGCCCGTGCAGGCGCGGTCTGCCAACACGCCGGCACTTGCGACGGCCAAGACGCCGGCGAAGAAGGGATAAGGGGACCATGGCCAGTTTACGAGACTTGTCGGTATTCATGCAGGCCCTGGTGGCCCTGACGGTTGCGGTTGCGCTGATCGCTTTGGGAATTTTTGTGCCCGGTTCTCCGATTGCGCGCGAGAAAGATGAATACGACCAAGCAGTGGTCAAGCGAACGCAGTTGAATCAGGAAGTGACACAGCTGCAGGTTTACAAACAGCGTTACGGCGAATTGAAGCAGCAGATGGATGCGCTTTCGAAGCAACTGGAAACGCTGAAGACGATCGTTCCGGAGGAAAAGGAAGCCGATGAGTTTATCCGCCTCATTCAGGGGGCGGCGAGCGCTTCCAACGTGCAGGTCCGCAGTCTGAAGTCGTTGGCGATCGTGCCTAAGGAATATCACTACGAGATGCCGTTTGAAGTCCAGGCGGATGGCCCGTACTTCAACGTGCTGGACTTTTTTGGACGGCTGGGGCGCTTGTCGCGAATCATCAACGTGGGCGACCTCTCGTTTAACGCGCCGGAGGGCTCCAAGGGAACAAAGTATCCGGTGCGCCCGGGAACCTCGGTTTCGGGAATTTTTACGGCAACAACATTTTTCACCAAGCCCGCTGATTCCGGCGCGGCTCCCGCAGCTGGAGCCAGGCCGGGTAGCGTGCCTGGGAAACCCTGAGCGGGAATGAGCGAACTATGCGTTCAGCAATGACCTTTGGACTAGGACTCTTGATCGCAGCAGCGGCTCCGAGCTTGCGTGCGCAGATGAACCCGCGTCCACCAGCCATCGGGAATTCCGTGGCCGATCAGGCGGGCCAAACGACGCAGCAAGCCACCAAGCCCCCAGCGAAGCCGACGACGCAGACCCCAGCGAAGCCAGCGGCGCCGGCGGCGCAAACTCCGGCCAAGCCGGCGACCCAGATACCGGCAAAACCAGCGGCCCAGGCCCCAGCCAAGCCAGCAGCCCAAACGCAGGCGCCGGCCAAACCGGCAGCAACGCCAGCGGCCAAACCCGTACCACAAGCCGCAAAACCAGCTTCACAAGCGGCAGCAAAGCCAGGGCTGCCGGCTCCAGCGAAACCCGTGGCGGCCAACCCCGCTGGGAAGCCGGGCAAGAAGAGAGGCCCCGCGAAGAAACCCGTCGAAAAGGTGGCGGGACCGGCTGGCGAGCCCAAGGCTGCGGCAGAAAGCGAAGTGAGAGCAGCGCGCCGGGATCCTTTTGAGTCTCTCGTTAGCCATGGGACAGGCAAAGGAGCACCGAACCTTCCGCCGGGTAAAGCGGGACTGCAGGTTAGCACGCTTCGGCTGGACGGGATCGTGCGTGCCCCGAATGGCATGATCGCAGTGGTTTCCAATCCGCAATCGCGAACTTACTTCTTGCGTGAGGGCGACCACCTGTATGACGGGAGCGTCGAGAAGATCACCATGGACGGTGTTTCGTTCCACGAAGAAGGCAGAGACGCTTTTGGCAAGCCGGTGGAACGGCAGGTGAGCAAGCGAATTTACTCATCCAGTTCAGGAGAACAGCAATGAAGACGAATTGGCCAGCCCTCAAGTATGGCTGCCTGATCCTCGCGAGCTTGGCACTGGCGACAAAACCGGCGCCAGCGCAGACACCGGGGGCCACGGGCGCAGGCAAGTCCGCCGCGGTGATTTCCAGCGTGGCCATCACGCAGGCGCCAGAGCGCTCGGCCGTGCGCGTGGAAGGCGAAGGAAAACTCGAGGTGCGCGCGGCTCGCATGCAGCACCCGGATCGCCTGGTCCTGGATTTTGTAGGGGCGCGGCTGGCAGTCCACAAGACCGTCATTCCCGGCGTGTCGGCTCCGGTGGCCGCTGTACGCATGGCGCAGTACCAACCGGATGTCGCGCGAGTGGTGGTGGACCTGATGGGGCCAACATCCTATTACGTATCGCGCGATGGCGATGCCGTGGTTATTTCATTCACCGCCCCGAAAGCGGCGCCGATGGGCGTTTCGCAAAAATCGATGCTAACTACCTCCGTGCCGGAGGAAGGATCGCAACCCCGGTCTGAATCCAGTGCGCCCGCGCTGCGAACGCCTGCAGAGCATTCTGCTCGCACACAACAGATTCCTGCTCCTCGGTTTGCCTTGCCGGGCGAACTGACCCAGCCCTCCGTCGCACTCGCATCATTCAGCGAGAGGAACGGACCGGCCAGTCCCGAAGCAAACCCGCAGCAGGCGGCCCAACAGGCTATTCAGCAAGCGAACACCGCGGCGACGACGCTGGCGACCTCGGCGGCACAAACGCCGCCGATGCAGACAGCGGCCAGGTACACGGGTGAGCCGATCTCGGTCAACTTGAAGGACGTGGACCTGCGCGATTTCTTCCGGCTGATCCACGAAATCAGTGGATTAAACGTTGTGCTGGATCCTGCCGTCAAGGGCAGCCTCACGATCGTCCTGGATGAAGTGCCGTGGGATCAGGCACTCGACATCGTGCTGCAAAACAACAGCCTGGACAAGCAATTGAACGGCAACGTTCTGCGAATCGCGACCAAGACGACGCTAAAGTCTGAGGCCGAGTCCCAGCGTGACCTGGTGAAGGCACAAGCGGAAGCGGTCGAGCCGGTCACGGTCACCCGGGTTCTGAGCTATGCCAAAGCATCAATTTTGAAGGATACACTGAAAAAGTTTCTCAGCTCGCGCGGTGACATCCTTTCCGATGACCGTTCGAACACGCTAATCATCCGTGACATCCCTTCGGTTATACCCATAATCGACAACCTGAGAGCTCAACTCGACCGCAAGTCGCAACAGGTGGAAATCGAAGCAAGGGTGGTATCGGCGTCGCGCAGCTTCGCCGAGGACATCGGGACACAGCTGGGGTTTGCCGGTACAACGACCGGTGGGCGATCCCTGTTCGGCGGTGACCCCTCAGTGGGCTGCAGCGGGGTTACAGGAGGAATACCTCCATCTCCGCTTGTCTGCGGTCAGGGAACGGCAAGCGGCAATGGCATCACCAACGGGACTCCTCTCAATACCAATTTCGCCGCAGGCACACCGAGCACGGGCTTCAGCTTCTCGCATCGGTCGCCCAATTTTGCCTTGGACTTTTTCATTTCCATGGCGGAATCCAAGGGCGTAGGCAAGCTGCTCTCCAAGCCCAAGGTCATCACCCAGAACAACGAGAAAGCCACGGTGAAGCAAGGTACCAAGATTCCGATTCAGACGACGATCAACAACACGATCTCCGTCCAATACATTGACGCGGTATTGAAGCTGGAAGTCACTCCGCAAATTACCGCAGAAGGCACGATCTTCATGGACGTGCTGGTCGAGAATACGCAAATCGACCAAGGTATCCCGCGCATTCAGGGAGTCCCGGCGCTAGACACACAGGCGGCCGAGACGAAGGTCACGGTGGCGGATGGCGGCACGGTGGTCATCGGCGGGGTGATTATTTCCTCGCAACGCGTGGACATCTTCCAGACACCGATCGTGGGCAGCTTGCCGTTGATCGGGAATCTGTTCAAGCGAAGAAGCGTCACGACTTCGTCTCAGGAACTGTTGTTTTTCCTGACGCCGCGGATTATCCCCGGATAATTCGAAGAAATTCTCTTTTAACCAAGGGCTGAAACGAGGAGACTGAGGTCTCCTCGTTTCTGTTTATGGATACACCGTTCCATTATCGCCGCGGCAAATTAGTTGCACTTTTTGACGAGTCCAGGATTGATTCGCTGCTGGTTACACACCCGGCGAATTGGTTTTACCTAACGGGATTCACCGGTGAGTCCGGTGCTTTGGTCGTGTCAAGAAGGGGAACGACACTGGTTACCGACGGGCGTTTCTTGGTGCAGGCCAAGGCAGAAACCAAAGGCGTCCGCATCTGCCTGCAAAATGGGACTTTGCTGGAATCAGCGGTCGGGGTCCTCCGGAATTCGCGGGCCCGCAGAGTGGGATTCGATGCCATCCATATGACCGTATCGCAACTTCAGAGTGCCCGGAAAGCCTCTGGGAGCCGATGGCAATGGGTGGCCGTGCCGGGCATGGTGGAAAGGCTTAGAATGCGCAAAGACGCGGGAGAATTGGCCCAAATGCGCAAGGCGGCCATCCTGGCAGGGGAGATCATGGAATTTGCGATCGGCTTGCTGAAGCCCGGCGTGAGCGAAAGGGAGGTCGTGGCAGAGATCGAATACCAAATGCGCCAGCGCGGAGCCTCGGGGCCGTCGTTTGAAACCATTGTTGCCTTTGGGGACAGGGCGGCCTTGCCGCACGCCCGGCCGACTGGCAAGCGATTGAGGAAAAATGAGTTGGTCGTGCTGGACCTGGGTGTTATACTCGGCCACTATTGCAGCGACATTACCCGCACGGTTTTCGCGGGGCGCGCCTCGAAACGCATCCGCACGTGGTATAAGGCGGTTCTGGAGGCGCAGGAAGCGGCGATCTCGACAGTAAGAGAGCGGGTCGCCTGCGGGGACGTCGACAGAGCCGCGAGACAAGTCCTGGCAGGTTATGGACTAGACCATCTTTTCGTCCACAGTACGGGTCATGGCCTGGGATTGGAAGTACACGAGGACCCCAGGCTTGCCAAGGGGCAAGCGCGGCGGCTGGAACCTGGAAACGTAATTACGATTGAACCTGGAGTGTATGCCGAGGGCCTTGGGGGCATTCGCATTGAGGATGATGTCGCCGTGCACGCCGGCCGAACGGAAGTACTAACCCGCGCGCCGCGGAATCTCATCGAACTTTAGAAACGGCATGAGACGCAAACAGCCTACAAAGTCCAGCCCGACGTTTGCCAACCCGGAAATCGAGCAAATCGAGCAACTTTTTCAGTTCATGACCGAGCATAACCTCGAAGAGTTTGAATACTCACGGGGAGATTTGCACATCCGGCTGCGGAAGCCGTCTTCCGGACTCGTTTTGGCTGCGCCGCGAGCCGCAGCTGCGCCCGAGATCATTGTCGCGAACCCCGGGGGAGCTGCTCCGACGATTCCCGAGGCTAGTGCGACCACGCCTGCGCCGCCAGAAGCGCGCTTGACGGAGGAACTGCACCTGGTCAAATCACCCATTGTGGGAACATTTTACGGTTCTCCCAGCCCCGGCGCGGAACCTTTTGTGAAAGTGGGGGCGTTTGTAGAAACGGGGCAGACGCTTTGTATTGTGGAAGCGATGAAGTTGATGAATGAGATCGAGTCGGACGAAACAGGGGAAATCGTGCGCATTTTCGCGGAAAACGGACAGCCCGTCGAATACGGACAGCCTCTCTTTGGCATTCGTCCCAGCCGGAAGAAATAGCCGGCACGCCGTTATGTTTCAGAAAATCCTAGTCGCCAATCGAGGGGAGATCGCCCTGCGGGTCATCTGCGCCTGCAAGGAGCTGGGCATTTCCACGGTGGCGGTGTATTCGGAGGCGGACCGCAATTCGCTGCATGTGCGCTTCGCCGACGAAGCGGTCTGCATCGGGCCGCCGCGCAGCAGCGAAAGCTATCTCAATATTCCCCAAGTGATCAGCGCCGCAGAAATCACCAATGTGGACGCGATTCATCCGGGCTACGGTTTTCTTTCCGAGAACGCCAACTTCGCCAAGGTGTGCGAGGCGTCGGAGATAACTTTCATCGGGCCGCGGCCGGAAATCATCGAGTTAATGGGTGAAAAGGATCGCGCACGCCGGGAAGTGAAAGCAGCAGGGCTGCCGACGATTCCGGGAAGCGACGGTGTTGTAGAGGGAGAAGAACAGCTCGCGAAGGAAGCCGAGCGGATCGGCTATCCGCTGATTCTAAAGGCCTCGGCCGGAGGCGGCGGGCGGGGCATGCGCGTGGTGCGCAAGCTGGAAGAACTGTTAGGCGCGTATCAGACGGCGCGCAGCGAAGCGCAGCAGGCATTTGGCACTCCCGATGTCTACATGGAGAAGTTTCTGGAGTTTCCCCGCCATATCGAGTTTCAGGTGCTGGGTGATCAACACGGCAAGGTGATTTATCTCGGCGAGCGCGAATGCAGCATCCAGCGGCGCCATCAAAAACTCGTGGAAGAGTCGCCTTCGCCGGTGATGGATGCCAAGCGGAGGAAAGAGCTTGGCGCGACGGTGGTTAAGGTGCTCGAAGCGATTGGCTACACGAACGCGGGAACGGTCGAGTTTTTGATGGATCAGGACGGCTCGCTCTACTTCATTGAAATGAATACGCGCATTCAGGTGGAGCATCCGGTCACCGAACTGGTAACCGGCGTGGACTTGATCAAGGCGCAAATCCGGATCGCCGCCGGCGAAAAAATGGAAGATGCCACGGGAGCCGTCATTCCCTCGGGCCATGCCATCGAATGCCGCATCAATGCGGAGGACCCGGACACCTTCGTTCCGTCAGCGGGCCGCATCACCACTTTTCAAGCGCCGGGAGGCACGGGCGTCCGCGTGGATTCCGCGGCTTATGCTGACGCGGTCATTCCGCCGTACTACGATTCGTTGATCGCCAAACTCATCGTCAAAGGGCGCGACCGTACCGAAGCGGTCGGGCGTATGAAGCGGGCGCTAGAAATGTTTGTCATTGAGGGCATCAAGACGTCGATTCCGCTGCACCGCAGAATCGTAGCGGATTCAAGATTTGTAGCGGGGAACTACAATACGCATTTCATTGACCGGCTCGCAGGAAACAACGGAAAATAAAACCAGCATGCGCCTTGTTCTTCCACGGCTGTATGTGATATTAGACCGAGCGTTGCTTACCATCCCCGAAACAGAATGTGCCCGCCAACTGGTGGACACGGGTGTCCGGTGGCTTCAGTACCGGAACAAGACGGCATCTTCGCGTGAGTTGCTGGCGAGCGCCAAACAGCTTTCTGACGCCGTGGTTCCTCGGGGCGTCACGTTGATTGTGAACGACCGCGCCGATACCGCCGCGCTTGCTGGAGCCAGCGGCGTTCATGTGGGGCAGGAAGATCTGGGAGTGGAAGAAGCGCGCGCGGTCATCGGACCCGACAAGCTGGTTGGCATCTCGACACACAATCGCGCGCAATTCGAGCGGGCCGCTGCCACTTCGGCGGACTATATTGCTGTGGGGCCCATCTTTTCCACGTCTACCAAGGCGAATCCCGATCCTGTGGTCGGGGTGGAATTCCTCCGGCAGATTCGGCCGTTAACGGACAAACCCATCGTGGCGATTGGCGGAATCACGCTGGAACGCGCCGCGGAAGTCGTGAGGGCTGGGGCGGATTCGGTTGCCGCGATTGGCGATATTCTCCGCGCGCGGGATCCTGGAGCGCGCGCCCTTCAGTTCATCGAAATTCTGGAAGCTGCGAACCACGCGCCTGGCGTCTAAGGAGCTGTGAGGAAAATGACGAATGGCTGAGAGTACCCAAGCGATTTCGGCAAGCGCGGCGAGTGAACACGGTTTCGTGCGCGCCATCGGCTTGTTCGACGGCACGATGATTGTTGTCGGATCGATGATTGGCTCCGGCATTTTCATTGTGGCGGCGGATATTTCCCGCCAGACCGGCTCGGCAGGAGGGCTTCTTCTCACCTGGGTTCTTACGGGACTGCTCACCATATCCGCCGCACTTTCTTACGGTGAACTGGCGGCTCTCTTTCCACATGCAGGGGGCCAATATGTATATCTGCGCGAAGCTTATTCGCCGCTGTGGGGATTTCTTTATGGCTGGACGCTTTTTCTGGTGATTCAGACGGGCACGATCGCGGCCGTGGCCGTGGGATTTGCGAGGTATCTCGGAGTGATCTTCCCGACGATTTCTCCGCAAACGTGGATTGTGCATCCCATTTCGCTAGGCTCGAAATACGCCATCAGCCTGTCGGTGCAACAGTTGGTCGGGATCTTGATGATCCTGTTCATCACGTTTCTCAACACATGGGGGGTCCGACTGGGCAAGCTGATTCAAAACATCTTTACGAGCGCGAAGACGCTTTCCTTGGTTGGGCTGATTTTTCTGGGGATTTTTATTGGGAAGAACGCCGGAGCGATTAGCGAGAATTTCAGTCACCTGTGGGCTCTTCACAGTCCGCAAACGCTCGAGCCGGGGGCAAATTTCTTGAGGGGTTTCGTGCCCACCGTCACGGCGGCGAGCGGAGCGTTTGGACTGTTGGTGGCGTTCGGGGTCGCGCAAGTGGGATCGCTGTTTTCCGCGGATGCCTGGAACAACATCGGGTTCACCGCCGCAGAGGTAAAAAATCCGAAGCGCGACGTTGCGCTTTCTATGGCTCTTGGTACGATCATCGTGATAACCCTGTATTGCCTGGCGAATCTCGCTTATCTGTTCACGCTGCCTTTGGTGCAGATTCAGGCCGTTCCCGACGACCGCGTGGCGAGTGCGGCACTGAATGCGATCTTCGGCCCCGTGGGCGCTGCGATTATGGCCGTGGCCATCGTCATTTCGACTTTTGGCTGCAATAACGGGCTCATCCTGGCCGGCGCACGCGTTTCTTACGCCATGGCGCGTGATGGGCTGTTCTTTCGCTCGACCGGCGCACTGAACAGTAAAGGCGTGCCAGGCTCCGCGTTGGTTTATCAGGGAATCTGGGTCACCGTCCTGATTCTGATGCGCACGCGCCATGTGGATGCGGCAGGCATCGTCACTTACGGCAATCTCTACAATGACTTGCTCGATTACGTCGTCTTTTCCGTGCTTATTTTTTACGCGCTGACCATCGCAGGCATCTTTGTGCTGCGAGCGAAGCGGCCGGAAGCGGAGCGGCCCTATCGCGCGCTCGGTTACCCGTTTGTACCTTTGCTTTACATCGTGGCAGCGGCGGCCATCATGTTTGTTCTGCTGCTCTACCGAACGCAGACGGCCTGGCCCGGCTTGGTCATCGTGCTGCTGGGCGTTCCGGTTTATTTGCTATGGTCGCGCCGGAGATCTAAGCGCGGATCTGGCGAACAATGAATTCTCTAGTAGGGCGCAACGCACCGCGCCCACTACAATGCTGTAGGCCAAATTGGCAGTGATCCAGGAGAGGGAGAGGTTCTGAGAGGAGGAGTTGCATGGGCAACGCCTTGTTTGCCACCAAGCCGTTAGATGTGTTGATGAAGGAGGCTGGAGACACCGGCGAACACAGCCTGAAGCGCGCGCTTGGGCCGATCAACCTGGTCACTCTGGGAATCGGCGCCATCATCGGTGCGGGAATTTTTGTGATCACCGGCCAGGCGGCAGCGCAATTTGCCGGGCCGGGAATCATCATTTCGTTTGTGCTAGCGGGCATCGCCTGCGCTTTCGCAGGGCTTTGCTACGCCGAATTTGCTTCGATGATTCCTATTGCCGGTAGCGCATACACCTATTCCTACGCGACCCTTGGCGAGTTGATCGCATGGATTATCGGCTGGGATTTGATCCTCGAATACGCGTTTGGTGCGGCCACGGTGGCGGTGGGATGGAGCGGCCATTTGCGAGCATTCATGCGCGACCTCGGATGGAATCTTCCGGCCATGCCGACGTCAAGTTTCACTTTGTTTGGTCTGCCTATGCAATTGAAGTACGACTATGTGGGTTTCCTGGTCATCCTCGCGATCACCACGATTTTGGTGATCGGCATCAAGGAATCGGCCAATTTCACGACCGCGATTGTGATTCTAAAAGTCGCAGTGGTATGCATGTTCATCGTCTTGGCCACGAAGTACCTTGCGGCCCACGCATGGAAGCCGAACTTCTGGCACCCGTTTATCCCGCCGAACACAGGTGTGCGTGGAGAGTTCGGCTGGTCGGGAATTCTGCGCGGGGCCGGAGTCGTATTCTTCGCCTACATTGGGTTCGACGCCGTTTCTACCGCAGCACAGGAGGCGAAGAATCCGAAGAAGGATATGCCGTTCGGAATTCTCGGTTCGCTGGTGATTTGCACGATACTGTACATTTTGGTGTCTGGATTGTTGACGCATTTGGTTCCTTACACGCAACTTAACGTACCCGACCCGGTTGTCGTTGGGATCCGCGCGACGGGGCAGCCGTGGGCGACTTTCTTGGTAGAGTTGGGAGCGCTGGGCGGCCTAGCTACGGTGATGCTGGTGATGCTGCTCGGACAGTCGCGTGTGTTTTACTCGATGTCACGTGATGGTTTGTTGTGGCCGTGGGCCAGCAAGATTCATCCCCGCTTTCGCACGCCGTATATCAGTTCCATCGTTGTGGGCATTTTTGTAGCCATACTGGCCACCTTGCTTCCCCTGCATATTCTCGATGAAATGACCAGCGTGGGCACATTGCTCGCGTTTGTGCTCGTAAGCGCAGGCGTATGGGTCATGCGAAAGACGCACCCGGAATTGAACCGGCCTTTCAAAACTCCGCTGGTTCCGCTGGTTCCCATTCTGGCGATTGGGTTTTCGGGATTGCTCATCGTTTCTCTTTCTTACTGGACGCAGCTCAGGTTGCTGGTCTGGCTGATCATTGGCTTGGTCATTTATTTCACCTATAGCGTGAAGCACAGCAAAGTTCGAAATGGCATAAGGTAGCCTGCGGGCCCGCTCGACGAACGCTCCGCCCTCGTCTTGAGCCGTTTTTTGCGCGCTGGCGCTCCGCTTTTCGCAAGAGGCGCATCTTCAGGTAAAGTATTTCTTCCGACGCCGAACCCATGAACCCCTTTTTCACGAGCTTAAAAGAAGTGTGGAGCCGCCTGTCGTGGCTGGACATCGTTTGCTCGGCCATTGTGGTCATGGGGTTGTTGGTCGAACTCTTTGGCCTTAGCGGTGGCTTTTTCAGCTTCCTAGGGTTCCTGGCCGTAATCGCAGGCGTTTATCTGTCCGTCAGGCTTGTTGGATGGTGGAGAAGTCGCTTGCTCTGGCGCCTGCGCAACCGGCTGATTGTCGCCTATTTGTTCATCGCGGTCGTTCCCATCCTATCCATCATCATTCTCGTCGTCCTGGCGGCCGGAATTCTCTATTCGCAATTGGGCGCTTATCTTCTTTACGACGATATCCACCAGCGCATCGAAATGATCGCGGATATTGCCCAGCATATCGCTATCGCGCACCAGAGCCTCCCGGCCAGTATCTCGCAGAGCGAATTGGAACGAATCCTTGCCGCGCAATCTTATGCCGTTCACGACCGCGAACTCCGCGGACTCGAGATCAACTTCTCCAATGACCTCTCGCTGCCGCGAAAGGTGGTGCAACAAGGCAAAGACTCTTTTGCCGGATTGTTGCAGGAAGAGGATTCGCCGCCGCCGCCGCTTTGGCTCATCAGCCTGCGGAGGATTGAGGATTCCAAGGAGCTGCGTTGGGTTGTTCTTCGCGTGCCCGTCGACCCGGATTTTCTTAGCACCATTGCGCCGGACCTGGGCGTCATCCAGCTCAATCTCATGGAGAATTATGAGGGAACCGCGCCGCGAGGCGTCCTGTATAGGTCCGGTGAGAAGCAATATCGTGTGGCCGGCCGGATTATTGCCAGTAACCGCACGCTGCAACCCGCGATGTTCTGGCTCGATTCTCCGGTGAACGTGGTATCTCGCCTCGACTCGGTTTTTGTCGCGAAGGACGGAACGGTGGACCCTACCAGGCCTCTCCTGGCGGTCTCCAATGCTCGGCCATCGCGACTGAACGCGAGAATTTTCACATCGCTCGGAGAACTGCGCAATTCCTATGTCATCTTCTTCGTGCTCGTGGGGATTATTTTTCTTCTGATCGAGGCGGTGGCGTGGACCACCGGAATTGTTCTGACGCGGCGTATCACGCGGGCAGTCGCCGATCTTTATAAAGCCACGCAATTTGTCCAGAGTGGGGACTTTTCTCACCGCATCAAGGTTGAACGCATGGACCAACTCGGTGTTCTGGCAGATTCTTTCAATCAGATGACAAGCTCAATCGGCACGCTCATCGAGGAGCAGAACCGGCGCCAGCGACTGGAAAATGAGATTTCCGTCGCGCGTGAAGTGCAGAACCAGCTTTTCCCCAGCACGTTGCCGTCGGTTCCGGGAGTCGAAATTGAGGCCATTTGCAAGGCGGCGCGCTCGGTCAGCGGCGATTATTACGATTTCATTCAACTCAGCCCGACGCATGTGGCCATTGCCATCGCTGACATTTCGGGCAAAGGGATTTCTGCAGCGCTGTTGATGGCCAGTTTGCAGGCAGCGTTGCGCAGCCAGGCGCTCACCGAAGGCAGCGAGTACTTAAGTACGGCCGATCTCGTGGCGCGGTTGAACAGACATCTAGTACGCAACACTGGCGACGACCGCTTCGCCACGTTCTTCATTGCGGTCTACGATAGCGCTACGCGGACGCTGCGCTACACCAACGCAGGACATCTTCCATCGTTCCTGATTTGCAAAGGTTCTGCGCATCTTCTCGACAAGGGTGGAATGGTTCTTGGGGTCCTCGAGGATTACGTCTACGAGCAGGGCGAGCTGCGTGTTGCCCCCGATTCGCTACTTATCGAGTACAGCGACGGCCTTGTCGAACCGGAAAACGTATACGGAGAAGAGTTTGGCATCGCGCGATTGAAGGAAGCCGCGATCCGCGTGCAAAGCGCAAAGCCGTTGATGGTGGCGGAATCGCTTATGTCTGCAGCGGAAGAATGGGCGGGGACTCCGGAACAAGCGGATGATATGACCGTGATTGTGACGCGGCTGCGGTAGTGCGTCTGTTGGGCGTAAGCTATACTGAAAATCTTTCAAGGGGTTGTTGGGGAGAACATGTCACTCAGGAACCGTGTGGCGCTGGTGGCCGGCGGAAGCCGGGGCATCGGCCGGGGACTGGCATTGCGGCTCGCGCAAGATGGCGCGCGCATCGCCATTGTGTATCGCTCGAACAAGGTGGCCGCGCAGCAGACGCTGCGCCAGCTGCAGGCGGGCGGCGCGGACTGTGTTGCCGTTGAGACGGATATCACCGATGGGGATCGCTGCGATCAGCTCGTCAAGACGGTTGTGGACCGCTACGGGCGGCTGGACGTCGTGGTCAACAATGTGGGCGATTTTCGTTGGGGCATGTTGGGCGAATCTTCGCTGCCCGAATGGCAGAGCATTTTTGCCTCGAACCTCTTTACCGTGCTTTATATGTGCCGCGCGGCACTGCCGCACATGAGAAAGGCGCGCTGGGGACGCATCATCAACATGGGCGCGGTGGGAGCGGAACGCGCGTTTGGACAAGCTAAAATTTCAGCGTATGCGGCGGCCAAAGCCGCTGTAGTCGCTCTGTCGCGTTCTCTGGCGCTTGAAGAGGCTAAGAACGGAATCACCGTTAATGTTGTGAACCCTTCCAGCATCGATGAAAATGAGCTGACCCTGGAAGAGGCTCGCCGTATCCGCGACGCACGCTTTCCGATCGGGCGTCCGCCAACGGTTGAAGATGTCGCCGCAACCGTGGCTTTTTTTGCTTCCGAAGAGGCCGAATATGTCACCGGGCAAGTCGTCAATGTCAGCGGCGGCTGGATGCTCTGACCGTCTCGTGAACCTCACATGAAAGCTCTCACCGCAGCCGAAATGCGTGAAGTGGACCGCCTCACCACCGAACGCTACGACATTCCCAGCCTGCAACTCATGGAAAACGCCGGGACGCAATTTTTTGAGTTTCTCCGCTCTTCCTATGGCGACTCTGCTGCGAGTCACGCGGCGATTCTCTGTGGCAAGGGAAACAATGGCGGCGATGGCTTCGTCGTTGCCCGGCTTCTTCAAGAGCAGGGGCTGAAGCCAAGCGCGTACATCTTTGTTGAGCTAAAAGCCGTTCGCGGTGACGCAGCAGAAAATCTTGCGCGGCTCAAAAACTCTGGAGCCAAGCTTCAGGAAATAACGACTTGCGCGCAATGGGAGAAGGTTCGCGGCGAAGTCGCCAAGTCGCGCTTGATTATTGACGCCCTTCTCGGCACAGGGTTGAAGGGCAAAGTCGAAGGCTTGCTTGCCTCCGTAATTGAGGACGTCAATAAGATTTCTCGCCAAGCAAGTTCCTTGCTTCCCGAAGCCGTAGTTGCCGTAGATACGCCCTCGGGCTTGCCGTCGGATGGAGAAACGATCGAGGGGCCCGTGATTCGCGCCCACTCCACAGTCACCTTCACCGCTCCAAAGATCGGTCAGCTCGTTTCCCGGGATTCAGCCTGCTGCGGAAGACTCCTTATGCGCAACATCGGGTCGCCACCGGAACTGATCGAGCAGCAAGGCAAAGGCCTGGTTCGCTGGATCGAGCCGCAAGAATTCTCTGAGCTACCCTTAGTCCGCCAAATGGATGCCCACAAAGGCAAGTATGGCCACGTTTTGGTCATTGCAGGATCGCTAGGCAAGTCCGGTGCCGCAATTCTAGCCAGCCGTGGCGCCTTGCGTGCTGGAGCGGGTCTGGTCACTGCCGCGACGCCAGACGTGATTCTTCCCATGGTGGCCTCGGCACAGGCGGAACTCATGACCGAGCCTCTTGCTTCCACAAAACTCGGCACAATCTCAGCATCAAACGGGAAAACACGCCTTGACGCGATTATGCGAGGGACAACTCTTCTGGCCATTGGTCCTGGAGTTGGAACTCATAAGGAGACGCAGAGGTTTGTCACCTCTCTCGTTCGGCGGACTGAACTGCCAATAATTCTGGACGCCGACGGACTGAATGCATTTGCTGGGTGCGCACGCGACCTCGCCAGGCGAAAAACCTTGCGTCTTGCTGTCACGCCACATCCGGGGGAGATGGCCCGGCTTCTGAGCGTTTCGAACGCTGCCGTGCAAGCGGATCGGCTTGGAGTCGCGCGGAAAGCGGCAGCGGCTTGGAAGGCCACCGTGATTCTCAAGGGGTTTCACACGATTTTAGCCGCGCCTGATGGTCGTGTCTTCGTGAACACAACGGGGAACCCTGGCATGGCCAAAGGCGGATCCGGAGATGTGCTGACTGGAATTCTCGCGGGGACCGTCTCCCAACTCGGCGTGGAGCATTGGGAGCGTGCATTGGCACTCGGCGTGTACCTGCACGGTAGAGCGGCTGACGAATCGACGGCGCAACGAGCGGAAGCCGGGCTCCTTGCAGGCGAAATTGTGGACACCCTGCCCACCACCTATTACCGGCTGCTCAAGGAGTTGCGTCAAGTTGGCTGAGGAAATCATCACTGGTTCCAGCGAAGAAACCATCTGCTGGGGCAGGGAACTTGCCAAACGCCTAGAAGCGCCCGTCCTGGTGCTGCTGACTGGCGATTTAGGCACCGGAAAAACCACTTTGACCAAAGGTATCGTCTCTGGCCTCGGGGCGGCCAATGAAAACGATGTTACGAGCCCCACCTTCACACTCGTCCACGTTTACGGCAAGCAGGCCAAGGTTTACCACGCCGATCTCTATCGCATCGAGAGCTTTCACGACTTCGAAACCCTTGGTTTGGAGGATATGTTTGCAGTGCCGGCTGTTGCCATTGTCGAATGGTCGGAGAAGTTTCCGCTTTCGTCACCCTGGCCCGTGGTTCGGGTGCGGCTTGAGCATCTCGGAGGCGACTATCGACGGATTTCCGTGCTAGATCCCGGCTTAAGAGCCTTTTCGGGTTCTTGCCACTAACTATCTGGTTACGCCTGTCCTTTGGATTCCTTGCCCGGTCCGCGCGCGGCTGTTAGCTTGGAAACAGCCCCGTGGCTGAAGGAAATGTCCAACGAACTCTCCATATTCAGCTCGTCCGAAGCGTCTGGAATCAGCCTGAAGAGCTATAACGTCTCAATTCCCATGGGGACGCTGGCCATCGGCGTCGACAACATTCACCACGATGTTTTCCTCAGCCCGAAGTTCGTTCAGGCGGCTCGGGATTATCTCCTCGAGCTCATCCGCCAGAACACCAGTTCCGCACAATTTCCCGGCATGGAGCCGCGCACTTCGCGTGGGACGGACTCGGCGGCTTTTCGCAAATTGCTGTCGGAGCTTCTACAGAGTTCCCTGACGCAGGCCAAGTATCACAAGAACATCGAAATCGATCTTCTTTTCCGCTTGAGCCTACTGAAATTTCTAATCTCCGAAATCGGCAACCAGTTCGCCAACATCATCCTCGAAGGAAAGGAATGGATTCGGCAGCGCGGCGAGCATTTTGAGCGCAGCCAGCAGGCACACGTCATCAAGGCACGCTTGGCGGAATTACAAGCGTCACGGCGCGCGGTCGTTCGACGCGTGGGTCAGCAGACTGCGCAGATTCTCGCGGAAGTGGAAGAAAACACCATCGCCAAGACTCGCCGTGCCTTGTTCGGCGAAGACTTTGCGCCTTACTACGAGCTTTGCAAGAACCGCCTGATTTTTCTCGATGGCGGCAAAGACGATGTCTTTTTCCTGGAACACTACGTGCTGCTGGGCAACTACGCGAAAGACCCGGACCGTTTTGAGGCCATGGACGCGCTTTTCCAGGAATTTCTCCGCGAAGCCGGCATTACCATCGCGGACGATCCGGCCCACAAGGAAGCCGTCGAGACACATTCGGCTTTGCTCGAGAGTGTTCGGGCCATTCGCAATGAAATCACCAATCTGGAAGAGCAGCGCGAAGCGACTCAAAAGCGCCTCGATCGCGGCGAGAGTTTTTTCAATAAGCTTCTGAGCTCCGACGATCCTGCCGACCTCAAGGCTTCCTTGCATGACATCGACCTTCGCCTTAAGCACCAGGAATTGAAGCTCGAAGAGATGGATCCCCAGGTGGAGGAGGCGCGCCAGAAGCTGGATTTCTTCCGCAAAGGCAAAGCATCCCGGCTCGGCGAATATCTCGACGACCCTGAAAACGCACAGCGCTTGTTCGATCCAAAAGCCGGGCCGGAGGAGTCCGCGCCTCTTCGCGCCCAGCTCTTGACGCGGCTTCTCGATCGCCTCGAACAGTACGAAATGCTCTTCCATGTCCTGGCCAGCTATGAAGTTCGTCCAATTGCTTCGGAATATTGCCCGCCGCTGCATCTTCAGCAGCTTCGCCGGGCGCTGGTCTCCAAGGATGAGCTGAAGCAGGTGGAAAGAGTCATCAAGCAGGTTCCTGCGAAGAAGCTGTCGCTGCGAACCATTGAGGAGGTCTCCAGGAGAATCCAGCGATACTCTCGCGAGGAAATGAAGGAATTCGTCTTGCGGTTTGCCGGAGATTTCTTTCGTCTGCACAGGGACCTTCGCGACGCCGAGCACCTGACCGCGGGAATGGAGCGCATCAACCTCGTCACCACAGAAAAGGCCCGCGAACTCTCGCGCATGAATAACCGGCTCTATGAGTGCGTGCTTCCTGAGGAGGCCCGTCCGGAGCAGGACAACGTCATTTCGCACGTCATCATCAAGGCGGACGTGCGTGGCTCCACGCGCATGACGCAGGATCTCCTCTCGCGTGGCCTGAACCCAGCGTCGCATTTCAGTTTGAATTTGCACGAACCGGTGAAAAAACTGCTCGACCGCTACGATGCGAAAAAAGTGTTTATCGAAGGCGACGCCATCATTCTGGCCATCTTTGAAACAGAATCATCGATTGCCTACGCGCGGCCGGTCGCCAAAGCCTGCATTCTTTCCCGGCAAATCCTCGCGGTGTGCAATTCCTACAACGAGCGGGCTTCTTCGAGCGATCTACCCGCGTTGGAACTTGGTTTGGGTGTGGCCTTTCAGGGTGATGCGCCAACCTATTGGGTCGACGGCGATTCGCGGATCATGATTTCGAAAGCGCTCAATCTCTCCGATCGCCTCTCCGGTTGCGCCAAACTGGCCAAGCGCATGCTTGCCAAACAGAAAACCCATTTTTCCGTCTTTCAATTCCTGAACACCATGGAAGGTGCCTCCGCGGAAGAGTTGGATGAATTTCTCGTCCGTTACAATATGAACGGCATCGAACTGAACGACGAGGGCTTCCAGAAGCTTTCCGAGGAAATTTCCCTCGACACCATCGAAACGAAATTCGATATGTCGTGGGGCAAGCAAAACGTTACTCTCTTTTACGGCGAAGTGCCGCTCGGTGAATCGGTCGAGCTGCTCGTCATTCGCAAAGCCTTCGCGCGCCAATTACTCCCCGACGGAAAAGTCGGCCGTGCCACGGAACATTGTTATTACGAAGTTTGCACCGGCCCCGCGCTCTACGACCTGGTTGCCGCGCTCATTCGCACCAACCAGGCCGCCGCCCTCGTTTCCCAACGCGCTTGAACGTGGGTTGCCTTGAGCGCCCCCATGGCCTCCTCTATACTGCTCGCGGAGGCGAAAGGGGCCCGGTGGTCCTCATGGTCTTCAAAACCATAGCCCGTGTCCTTCGCGGATTCGGGGGTGGGTTCGACTCCCACACGCTTCCGCCAAGTCCTTTCCTTACGCGGTCTTAACTGAGGAAGCTGACTCCAATTGAGTGATGTTCTGCCCGATGCGCTGAGAGAACTTCTCAGACGCAACCCGCTCGGCATCGCCAACGATGCGCGCGTAGTGCTCCAGAGTGACGTTGGAATCAGCATGGCGCATAAGCCGGGTGACAACGTGAATCGGGGTGCCGGATTCGAGCAGCTCTGACGTGACGCCGTGTCGGAAGCAGTGGATGCCGACGTGGACGCCTTTCGCAGTTTCAATCCCAAGTTTGGCCATTGCCCGATGAACGCCGTATTTCACAACGTTGTCGGACAGGAAGGGCTTGCCCTTGGAGTTGGTGAACAGGTACCCGTCTGTGTTCGGCTGGTAGTGTTTCGTGAGCCAGTCGCGCAAGTGCTTCGTGAGCAGCTCGGACATGCAGACTGGAGCTGCGCTATTGTCACTCTTCGGGGTGCCTTCCTTTCGAGTGGCATAGTGCAGGGCGCCCGTGATGTAGATAAGTTTCCGCTTGAAGTCAAGGCTACTGACTTTCAGGGCGGTAACTTCACCTATGCGGAGTCCGCACACCGCGGCGATGAGGAGCATGAGTTTGTAGGGATACACCGCGGCATTGATGACTCGCGCAGCAGTGTCAGCGTCGAAGAAAAAGATCTTTTGTCAGCAGGGAACACAATGTCCTTCTTTTCGACGTTCGGGATTGCGTAACCCCACTTTCGGCCTAGGTTCAAAATCGAGCCTAGGGTTCCGTAGATGTTCTCCGCGGTCTTCCGGCGATCGACACGCCGGCCGACTGTGGTTGCGAAGGATTGGAGTTGGCTGAGATTCATCTCTTGCAAGGGAAGCTCACCAAGGTGCGGGCGAATGTAGGCCCGAATGTGTGACAGGGCTGCACGGGCTCCTCCCGGCTTTCGGTTTGGAAGTATTTTGTCAGTCCACTCCTCGAGAAGTGCTCTGAGTGTTTTTCCGCCTCGGGGTGCTGAGGGTTTGACGTTCGCTTTGGCCCTGGCGTTGTAATCGTCCAGGTATGGTTGGAGGGCGCCTTTGCCGCACGCTCCGATGTAACGGGCGCATCGAAGGTGATTGTCCTCCTTGCACGCTTGCCGGTCTCGGGGTTGACTTCATGCTCGCGGTACGATCCAACCCATCGGGTGCCTCTCAAATAGACGCGTCCAGACTGAAAGCGTCGCCGGGGCATGATCTTCTCCATCCTCGGCGACGATGACGTTGCTGGCCCGGAGTCTACCACAATCCCGGATTGGGTCGGTCTCGCCATGCAGTTACAAGAGAGCGGCCTCCCGATTGCAGGTGCGCACGCGAGCCTGGTTCTTCAGCTGACACCAAAGGGTGACAGGTTTGTGCAGCCTGAGCTTGCTGAGTTTGGCAGAGAGCCGATGCTACCGCAGATAGTGGGAGCAGGGGTAGACCAGGCAGCACACTATATTAGTGGTGCTCGCGAGGTTGGCGTATGCGAGCACTTGGAGGAGGTCCACTCGATGTCGTTCACGCAGTTCAGTGTTTTGCTCGTGCCATGCGCCATGCTCGAGTTCTTCCCAGTGCCGTTTGTACTTCGCATCAACGATGAACGACGTCCCCTCCATCTGGCGCGCAATACTGCGCATCACCGTCTCGACCCAAGCTTCAAAGAAATGCTCCATTGGCATCGTCCAGGGTATGCCTTCAAGATCGCGCAGCCCGGCGAGTCCTCGCTCTTCAACAGTCCAGTCAATCGCCTGGAGGCCTTCGATGAAACTGTCGGTACGCATCGGGCGTCGTAACCACGTCTCGACATCCGGCTTTTCTGGTCGGCGGCTGGGGAAGGCGTCGACTTTCCGCAAGAGTGACTCCGCCAAGGCGATCAGCCGATGGATAAAGGCCCCTACCTCGTGCTGCGTTTCGAGTGATCGCAGTTGTTTCTCGATGGTGAAGCGGATGGCACCTTTCAAGTGTCGGTCGTCACGCAGCTCGGGTTCGTGACGCGCGTGTGATCCTGGAGCTCCAGGCAGATGTCGTGCGTCGGTCTTATTGTCTGCACCGGCGTGCGCCCACCGGCGCGATGATGGAAGGCTCGACGGCGAGCATAGGCTTTCGAGCCATTGCAGGTAGGCGCGAATCGGTTCCGCAAATCCGCTCACGTAGCCTTGGGCCAGGTACTCCGTCAAGAGAGGCACGAGGCTCGTTCTCAGATTCGTCCTGGCGCGTTCTTCATCTCTTCCTAAGAAGTAGGAATGCCCCGGCACGAGGGGAAGCGTTTCATCAGCCGCGTGTTCAATGAATGTCGACACGAGTTCTTGAAATGCCTTTTGGCTCAACTCGCAACCGTGCTCTTCAACTACCTTCAGGCTCGGCCACAGTGACAAGAAAGCAAATCGCCGGCGTGCCGCCACATCGAGGATGGCGATGCTGCGGTCGGCTCTGTTCATGGTGCCCAGCACATGCAGGTTGTTCGGGAGATGCAGTTTGCGGAAGAACGGCGTTCCAAAATCATAGGCCAAGCCGATCTCACCCAGGGATTCTGGGTCTGGCTCGAACCGATAGATGGCCTCACCGAGGATTTTCCCTAGATCTGCTCGATTGATTTCGTCGATGTGGAGCAGGTAATTCCGCGCGGGGTTCTCGCAGGCATGAGCGGCAGCTTCGATGAGAAATCCGGGTTTTGGAGCGAAGCGAAATCCAAGCGTGCCATTACCGCTAGTGCTCTCTTGAAGTGGCGCGAGGCCACCGACGAAGTTCTCATACGTGGTATTGGGGTGGAATTGGATTGCCTGACCGACTCCCGCAGTCTTCGGCGAGAATCTGGCGTGCCATGCGGGTTTTTCCCGTTCCAGGAGGCCCTTGGATGATGACGTACCGGCGCGTCTTCAATAGCCCGAGCACGTCGTCGCGGGTTATAAGCGGCATCAGGTGCTCAAACCAGGCAGACTGTACCGCGAGCGCATTGTCCTGAAATTCCTTGAGTGGTGTGTGGCCGCGTTCCTGGAAGAGAATATCGAGCATGGCCGTGAGCGCGGCGATGGTCCCGGCTCGATCATCCGTGGCCGGTAGATAGCGTATAACACTCTGCCGTACCTCGCGCGCTCATAGATTGTCCATGCATTTTGAATCGGCGCTGGCACATCGATATCCACGCGTGTTGGATCCTGCTTAGCCCAGGCTACCTGCACGCCGCTGCCAAACCGGTGATTCAGCCAGGTGCAAATGGCCTGAATCTTTCGCGCATGGCCGGGACGTCCAAGGATCGTTTCATCGGGTGCAAGTCCTTGTGTCCCGATTCCCATGGCCACAAGACACGGCGCGCCTTCCACGGGAAAGATCACGAAGCACATGCCATATGCTCCCGCGTCAGCGTTCGACGGGTGAATGTATGCGGCATACGGTACGCCCGCGTCACTTCCTTTCATATCCGGCGCTCGCAGCGTCACGGATCTTTCTGCGCGTTCCGAAGAGCGCGGCGAGGGCCTTGTCGTTGCGCTCCTTCCAAGAGTCCAGTGTCGTCGAGTGGAGGACGTCCACCAGTAGATCGAATGGTGAGGCCATAACCCTTGTCCAGCTTTCCTTTCAGCGTTGATGCGCGGGGAACAGATTCGTGTACCAGAATAAGTCCCCCATGCCACCCTTGCGCACGAGAGCAAGGATTCGTATGGGCCGAGTCTTGTGCCTACAGAAAGCGGTATGAGTGACGGAGTGAAGTTTAGCCGATCAAGGACCCGATAAGGAATGAGTTACGGCGTATCCCGTTCGAGGAAGTTGAGCAAGGATGGTGTAGACAGCTCCACTGGGCGGAGGCTGCCCAGAAACCCCCAGCTGTGGGAACGTGGGAAGAAAGGCCGAATGTTCATAGATTTCCATATTATGAACATACGTGCTATGCTCAAAATAGGAGGATGAGTGTATGGCCTTAGCTAAAACGAGGTCCCACAAGCATTTTCAATTAGACGCGGGAAAGCTGAAGCGCGCCCAGAGGGCGCTGCGGGCAGAGACAGAAACGGAAACTATCGAGCGTGCGCTCGACGTTGTTATCACCGAACACGCGAGAAACCGGTTAACGGTCGAAGCCAACGACCGCTTCGTCAAAAGTGGCGTCGATATAAGGGATGCATACAGCACATTGGACACGTAGATGCAGCCGGTCCTCTTTGACTCTTCCATTTACATTACCGCTTTACGCACTGGAGACGAGGCCGCCCTGTCGCTGAGGCGGTTGGCCGTCGACTCGCCGATCTGGCTGAGCGCGGTCGTACTCGAAGAGCTATATGCCGGAATTGCCCCTCGCGGTCGGCATGTGCTGGAACGATTCGAGCGTGACTTCGAGAAGGCGAGGCGAATTCTCGTACCGAACCTCAACGATTGGACGCAGACCGGCAAAGTACTGGCCCGTTTGGCCGCCAAGTATGATTACGAGAAAATTGGACAGGGCCGACTGACGAATGATGCACTGATTGCAATGAGCGCCGCCCGCCTGGGGATCACTGTGATCACCACGAACGCGCGGGATTTCGTGCGACTCGCTGAGTTCCGTCCTTTTCAATGGAAAGTCCACGATTTTCGCAGCAGCTAATGCTATCCACACGTTCCGGTCCCGTCGTGAAAGGAATTCGACATCTTGAAAGTAAGCGAGTTTGTTTAGACAGCCGTCGGCCTGCCATCCGCGCCGCGAAATTGGGAAGCCGACTCCCGGTCTAGCTTCGCTAAGCCTTGGATGGAAAGTCCACGTCGTTGGAACCTCAGTGAACGGGTCGTACAGCAGCCTATCCGCTATTGGCACAAACTCCTTGTACCAACGGCCTTTGCCCGTCTTGTTTCCCCCGATCAGCAGAATTGCAGTGCGGCGCGGGTCAAAGGCAAACAGTACCCGGTAAGGCCGTCCCCGGTGCTGAATCCGCAATTCATGTTGGCGTGCCTGGAAGAAGCCACTGAGTCAACGTGCGGCCTTCCCAGCGACGGCCCGAGCCGTCGAAGCAGGTTTACACTTGCCCTCACGTCTTCTTGCTCGGCCTCTGTCAGCTCATCCCACCATGCGCCAAACTCATCGCTGTACTCTACTTGCCATTCCTCCAAAGGAATATACGTCGAAAAGCCTTCCGGTCAATAGTGCTGCCGGGAGCGTTCCATCACTGGAACCAACATCCGCGGTTCTAACATGGGTACCGGTGACTCCAGCTACGAACTGGCTGCGCTGCTGAAGGGAGGCCCGGCGCTCAGCGCGGCGCAATTCGCAAATTACAGCCGGCGACGACCGTTGGAGCGAGCCTTACCAGTAGCGCATCCACCGGCCACTACGACCCAAACAGGGTGCTTATAGTAACCTTGGTTCAAATCGCTGGGCGCTCAAACCGGAAATCGCTGTCTCGCATCCATTCGGGCGCGACCAGAAGTGGGAGTTCGACGCCTATGCCAACGCCGAATTCTACACGGGCGACACTTGTTATCATGGAAGGAAAATCCTCCGGCAGCAGGCGCTACGCGGATTCGAAGGACACATTAGCCACTCCTTCACCAACAGCCTTTGGACCTCTCTTGATGCGCGTCACTCCTTTCGCGGCACTACTTCCGTCAGCGGCGTGAACCAGAACAACGCGCAGCAGAATTTCACTCTGGGCAGTGAGGTAAATGTTTCCCTCAATTCCCACAATTCGCTAGTCTTTGACTTTGCTAAGGCGCTGGTGCACCAAAATAGCGCGGCTTACACCGGCTTCGGCGCGAAGTACAACTACACCTGGGGCAAGGGCTACAAGTAACCACGGTATAGCTCCGGACCTTTCTGTCATTCTCTCGGTGACCCCCGCCGTTGCTTTTGTCGCGTGGGTCTGCGCCTTGTTGCCAGCGCTTCGTTGGTTAGTCGTCAAACCGGCGAGGTTCCGAGTAGTACTTGACTTTAGTGATTATCATTGATCAGGAAGTTGCGAGCGCCGTAGTAGCCAATTAGCAGTGTTTTCCGGATGCCAGGTAGTCACCCGCCAGTCGCGCTTCTACATAGGTTCGGATTTCTGTGGCGATACCGGCAGCTAAAACCCCGGTCACCAGCAGGATGAGGGCAAAATAGAGAACCGCCGTCTGCATAACTGTGAAACCAATTACACGAGCAATGCCATGCCATCCGACGTAATAAGCAGCACCAAAATTTCCAATTGAGGATACTATTCCGGAAAACCAGCACAGTGTGGGTCTTAGCCTCAGAACGGACAGCAGGATGAATGGGGGAAAGGCCAGCACCCAAGGCGTGGCTAAGGGCCGATAGTCCGGAAGGAGATGGCTGCTGGTCGCAAACGCGACACCAACCGCAGGACAAAACGGTTCGAGCGCAGGAACCAAATACCCAAATACCAATCGTGCGCTTTTTCTCGCTCCTGAGCAACGCGTAGCGAAACGCGGAGGACATATCGTGCACCCCATTGGCTCTTGTTAAGAAGATAGAGTCATTCACTCTGGAGACTGTCCAGGTTCTCTATTCTTGATCTAGGAGGAAACAACCACTTTCACTGCAGGAAGGATCGTTCTTAGGCGCACCAGTCGAAACTGGCAAAACAAACAGGCGAGAACCAAGATTGGAATGCCTGCGGGCCAGTCGGGCAAGATCATTCGAGTGTTAATGATTACGCCCACAAGGAGTGTTCCGGGAAAATAAAAGCCAAAATCCCCTTAGACACGCAAACTCGCGACTTTTAGGCTCGTAGTTAAATTCTGATTTGCTATCTCGTTGATACCTCTTGGCTCTACTATATGGGGCACGCAGCTTCTCAATACCTCGTGAGATGTGTCATGATTTGAGAAGGAAAGTTGACCTCCTGTTCAAATGTGGCGCTCGTTCAGCATCTCCGGATTGGGATGCCGATCCGATTGCAGCGAGGAGGTTCGCGAGCTCGACGTGCGAAAGAAGCCATTTGCTGAGAGCCGTGAGTGTCTATCGGAATCAATTGACGTCGTTGCGCCAGACGCCTCCAAGTGGAGAGCTACGTAGTTGCTTGGCTGCGCGAGGAATCTGATGCGAGCTTCTCCCAGCGTCAAGAACAACACAATCGAAAGAGATGGTGTCCGAAGTGCATCTGCATTTCGCATAGCCGTTTTGTACGGCATGGCGCTGCTTTGGGTGGTCGTTGCAATTCTGCAATACAAGTGGGCCACACAGCTTAGTGCCGCGACGGAAGTGCGCATTGGCAGCAACCTACAGTCCTTGATGACGAGATGGCAGCGGGATCTTTACGACGAGTTGTCGGCCGTCTGTGTCGCCTTACAAGTTGGGCCAGATTCTGGTGCGCACGATTCCTGGAGTGGCTATCTTCAGCGGTACGCTGAATGGAATCGGGGCGGGATAAGCAGCGAGGTTGCCGAGGGTGCTTATCCCCATCCAGACCTTGTTTGGGAGATTTACGATTGGCAAACCAGCGGGCCCGGAAAACCGGAACTGCTGCGCCTCGATCCAAGCAAGAAAACCCTACAAAGTTTAGGCGTGCCCCAGGAACTGGAAACGCTCCTGGCTCGGCTGAAGGCGAACTCCTCTAACCTGCGTGTGGCGAAGCGGGCTTGGGAATATGGAACTTCATCGGAAAACGAGAGCGGCCTCAGCAGCAATCAAGTGCGGAGCCCCGGCTTGCGCACGGATGCGCTTGCTGGCTGGCAACTTGACGAAGAAATCCCGGCACTTGTTCATCCCATAGTCCACCACGCCAATCCGTTGAGCTCTGAGACTCCCATCGATCGCACAACGGTTGATTGGCTTGTGGTCGTTCTGAACCTCCATGTAATCCAGGACCGGATCCTTCCAGAGTTGGCGAGCCGGCATTTTGCAGGTCCAGACGGTTTGGAATATAAGTTGGCGGTTGTGGCCGTTGACGACAAGCCCAGAGTCATTTATTCCTCCGATTCGACGCTTAGACTTGAAGATGTTGGCAGCTTCGACTCCATCATGAACATCTTCGGCGCTTCCTCTAATAGGACGAAGGGCGAGTTCTGGCAGTCCGTGAGTCACAGCTCGAATTTATCAGACCAAGATTGGCACAGCTTCGCAGCGCCGGGCTGGTTCCCGGTCTTGCAATATACATCCCATGATAAACCCTGGGTATTGATTCTCCGGCATCGGGCCGGACCGGTGGGGAAAATTGCGAGGAGCGTCTTATATCGGAATCTCATCATCGGCGGCGTTGTGTTGTCACTCCTTGCCGTGAACATGGGTCTCTTGGTTCTTTCAAGTCACCGGGCACACAAGCTCGCGAAAGTGCAAATGGAGTTCGTGGCGTCGGTTTCCCACGAATTGCGCACGCCGTTGGCTGCTATTTTTTCGGCCAGCGAAAACATCAAAGACGGATACGTGGAGGGAAGGAAGAATCTAAAGTTCTACGGCTCCATTCTCACCAGCCAGACACGTCGACTGATTGACCTTGTCGACCGCATCCTGCTTTTTGCTTCTACTCGAACGGGGAAGACAAGATATTCGGTGGTCCCTCTCACGGTAGCTGAAATTCTGGCAGTCATTAGAAAGAATGTGATAGAGGAAATCGAAGAAGAGCGGTGCACGCTCGAGGAGCATATTGAACCGGGTCTGCCGTCCGTTTCTGGCGATTTGTCGGCGGTGTCTGCCTGTTTGCGGAACCTGATTTCCAATGCCCTCAAGTATGGTGGAGAAGAACGCTGGATTGGTCTGTCCGCCACGTGTCATGAGACCGAGAATCACGCCAAAGAAGTTTGGTTTAGCGTTCAGGATCATGGGGAAGGCATCAGCGCTTCGGAATTGACACATATTTTTGAACCGTTCTACCGCAGCCCCAAGGTTGTGACGGCTCAAATCCATGGGACGGGTTTAGGGCTAGCACTGGCAAAGCGCATCGCGGAAGCCCTGGGAGGAAGAATCTCCGTTGTCAGCGAACTTGGGGTGGGAAGCACTTTCACCTTGCACCTGCCCGCAGCGAGCCAGCAGGAACTCCTCAACGAGTCAAGCTTGCAAGAAACCACAGGACAATGAAACATGCTTGAGAGCATCCTTTTAGTAGAAGATGAAGCCGCCTTACGGGCCACCCTGGGTGACCGGCTTCGCGGCGAGGGTTACGTCGTTGACACAGCCGTCGATGGAATCGAAGCTGTGGAGAAAGCTGCCAACCTGCCCTTTGACTTAATCATTCTCGACCTTATGTTGCCGTCACGAAGCGGATTTGATGTTTGCCGCGACATCCGCCAAGCGGGAATGGCTACTCCCATTCTGATCCTGACCGCTCGCGACCAAACCACGGATAAGGTGGCGGGACTAAGGCTTGGCGCGGACGATTACGTGACCAAGCCGTTTGAGGCCGCTGAACTTATCGCGCGCATCGAAGTTTTGCTGCGGCGCGTGCCCGTAAGGACGGGCCAAGGTACCCACGAATTTAGCTCGATCGTTGTCGACGCGAAGCGATCCACAGTTACGCGAGCTGGAAAGCCAGTCTATGTTACGGCTCGCGAGTTTCAACTTCTCCGCTACTTCATTGAACGACCTGGAATAACGATTCCACGTAAGGAACTGCTGCAAGCGGTTTGGGGCTATGTGGCGGATTCTCTCACGCGAACTGTCGATGCTCATGTTGCAAGCCTTCGACAGAAGTTGGAAGAGAATCCGAAGCGGCCGGAACTAATCGTCACGGTTTCCGGGACCGGCTATAAATTTGTGGGACACAACCGCAGCTAGTTTCCTTCAGCGGACCGGTCCACAAAGCGGCAGCCTGCGTCATCTAACCTGGTTTTGATTGCAATGCCATTTGCCATTTGAAGATTCTTGAGCTTAGGCGCAGGCTCCAGACATTGTTACTCTGGTGGTCCACTGCTAGCCCGAGTTTACCGCCCTCAGAGAGCGAATACGAGTCTAAGCCGCTACTGGAGCGGTCGCAGCTTATGCCGGGTT